>JACKQG010001876.1_pt1 | contig 28390 bp, 28 predicted proteins | sample 8237621 | NCBI WGS metagenome assembly JACKQG01 (sample SAMN15677084, study PRJNA649215) | marine metagenome | biome: marine; feature: Black Sea; material: saline water; isolation source: suspended particulate matter (SPM) from the Black Sea western gyre | collected 2013-06-09/2013-06-10 | depth... | reverse complement strand
CCCGGTTTTTCACGGGTAGGGCATGGACGTTTTACAGCACTCGGAGTAGAATTCGCCAAATCTCCCCATTATGGGCGGATACTGGACCGACTGGAGTTTGAACACGGGACTTGCGTAACAGTAACTCCCGTTTTCTATGCGCGAATCAACTATGGCAACACCTGCAATACTGGCACTGGAAGATGGTAGCCTCTTTTACGGGGAGTCAATTGGTATTTCTGGCAGCACTGCTGTTAAAGCGGTAGGTGAAGTGGTATTCAATACCGCAATGACCGGCTACCAGGAGATCCTGACAGACCCCTCCTATATGCGTCAGATAGTGACGCTCACCTATCCACACATTGGTAATGTTGGAACAAATCCGGAAGATGAAGAGTCACCTGCAGTGATGACTGCAGGGCTGGTTATTCGTGATCGTTCGCAAATTCAGAGTAACTGGCGTAGCAAAGAGACCCTTACAGAGTATCTGGTGCGCAACAATACAGTCGCAATTGCAGGTATAGATACTCGTCGTCTAACCAGAATTCTCAGAGAGAAGGGTGCACAGAGCGGCTGCATAGTTGCAGGTGACCAGATTGATGAGAATGCCGCCATTGCGGCAGCAAAGGCCTTTCCCGGACTGCAGGGTATGGATCTGGCCAGAGAGGTAACTACCGACAGACAGTACGATTGGGCCCAGGGGAGTTGGGAGCTCGAAGAGGGGTTGCCGGCACCGGTAGAGAACCCATCCTCACTGCCATGGCATGTTGTGGTCTATGACTATGGGGTCAAGCGCAATATCCTCCGCATGCTGGTGGATCGTGGCTGCCGTCTGCAGGTGGTGCCGGCCACAACTCCGGTCGAGGAGGTGCTCTCACTCAACCCTGACGGGGTATTCCTCTCTAATGGGCCTGGTGATCCAGAGCCATGCGACTACGCACAGAACAGTATCAAACGACTGCTTGACGAAAAGATGCCGCTGTTTGGCATCTGTCTTGGTCATCAGTTACTCTCCCTGGCCAGTGGTGCCAAAACAGAGAAGATGAAATTTGGCCACCACGGTGCCAACCATCCTGTTCAATCACTGCAGGGTGGAGAGGTGATGATCACCAGTCAGAACCACGGTTTTGCAGTTGATGAAAATAGCCTACCAGAAAACCTGATAGCAACTCATAGATCTCTCTTTGACAAGTCCCTGCAGGGGGTAGAGCGAACCGACTGTCCCGCATTCAGCTTTCAGGGGCATCCCGAGGCGAGCCCCGGCCCCCATGATGTAGCCCCACTATTTGACCACTTTATTGAGTTGATGCAGCAGGCGCGTGACGCAGCTGAGCAGGGAGTCGAGTAATGCCAAAGCGTACCGACATTAAAAGCATTCTGATTATTGGCGCAGGCCCGATTGTTATTGGGCAGGCGTGTGAGTTTGACTACTCTGGTGCCCAGGCCTGCAAGGCACTGCGTGAGGAGGGGTTCCGGGTAATTCTGGTTAACTCAAATCCCGCAACCATCATGACCGATCCGGAGATGGCGGACTCGATCTACATTGAGCCAATTCACTGGGAGACGGTTGAACGAATTATCGAGAAAGAGCGCCCCGATGCACTGCTTCCAACCATGGGTGGGCAGACAGCACTGAACTGTGCGCTTGATCTGGAGCGTGAAGGTGTGTTGGAGAAGTACGATGTAGAGATGGTTGGTGCAACCAGCAACGCCATCGACAAGGCCGAGGATCGCGAGCGTTTTCGTGATGCTATGCACAAGATAGGGCTGGATACCCCAAATTCCGATATTGCCCACAGCATGGAGGAGGCACAGCAGGTGCAGGCCTCGCTCGGTTTTCCGGTAATTATTCGCCCCTCGTTCACCATGGGCGGAAGTGGTGGTGGCATTGCCTACAATCGTGAGGAGTTTGCCGAGATCTGTGAGCGTGGTCTTGACCTCTCCCCAACCAATGAGTTGCTGATCGAAGAGTCGGTGCTGGGTTGGAAAGAGTATGAGATGGAGGTGGTGCGTGACCACAAGGATAACTGCATCATCATCTGCTCAATCGAGAATTTTGATCCCATGGGGGTTCATACCGGTGACTCCATAACCGTTGCCCCGGCACAGACCCTTACTGACAAGGAGTACCAGATCATGCGTAACGCCTCACTGGCGGTACTGCGTGAGATTGGTGTTGATACTGGTGGCTCCAATGTGCAGTTTGCGATCAATCCGGAAAACGGGCGGATGATCATCATCGAGATGAACCCAAGGGTCTCCCGTTCATCAGCACTGGCATCCAAGGCGACCGGATTCCCGATTGCCAAAATCGCCGCCAAGCTGGCAATTGGCTACACCCTCGATGAGCTCCAGAATGAGATTACCGGTGGTGCCACCCCGGCATCATTTGAGCCGTCGATTGACTATGTGGTCACCAAGATTCCCCGCTTCACCTTTGAGAAATTCCCCCAGGCAGAGGCAACCCTTACTACCCAGATGAAATCGGTGGGTGAGGTGATGGCAATTGGCCGCACCTTCCAGGAGTCGCTGCAGAAGGCACTTCGGGGGCTGGAGACAGGCGCTGACGGGCTGGATGAGAAGATTGCACTGGATGCAGACAATCTGAAAGAGACTCTGCGTAAACAGTTGCGGGTACCAGGGCCCGAGCGGATCTGGTATGTGGCGGATGCCTTCCGTGCCGGCTGGTCGATGGAAGAGATCTTTGAGGCAACCTGGATTGACCCCTGGTTCCTGGTGCAGATTGAGGATCTGCTTAAGGATGAGAGAGAGGTTGCAGCAGGTGTGCTAAATGACCTTGATGCGCTGCAGATGAAACTGCTGAAGCGCAAAGGGTTCTCGGACCGACGTCTGGCAACTCTACTGAAGAGTGATGAATATACAGTACGTAGCCATCGTCACCAGCTGGGTATACGCCCGGTATTCAAGCGGGTCGACACCTGTGCCGCAGAGTTCCCCACAAATACCGCCTATATGTACTCCACCTATGAGGAGGAGTGTGAATCCAACCCCTCGGACAATAACAAGATCATGGTGCTTGGTGGCGGCCCCAACCGGATTGGCCAGGGGATTGAATTCGACTACTGTTGTGTCCACGCGGCGCTGGCAATGCGCGAGGATGGATACGAGACCATTATGGTCAACTGTAATCCAGAGACCGTCTCCACTGACTATGACACCTCTGACCGACTCTACTTTGAGCCCCTTACTCTGGAGGATGTGCTGGAGGTTGTTGAGGTTGAAAAACCGGCAGGAGTCATCGTTCAGTATGGTGGTCAGACCCCGCTGAAATTGGCGCTGGATCTGGAGAGGGCAGGGGTTCCGATTATTGGAACCAGCCCTGATGCGATTGATCTGGCAGAGGATAGAGAGCGGTTCCAGCAGGCGCTTAATAAACTGGGTCTGCTACAGCCACCCAACCGTACTGCCCGTGCAGAAGATGAGGCGCTGGTATTGGCAGAGGAGATTGGTTATCCACTGGTTGTACGCCCATCCTATGTGCTGGGTGGACGGGCCATGGAGATTGTTCACGATGCCGAGGGGCTGCAGACCTATTTCCGCGAGGCCGTACAGGTCTCCAATGAGAGCCCAGTGCTGCTGGACCGTTTCCTCAATGACGCAATCGAGGTGGACGTGGATGCAATCTGTGACGGCACCGATGTGGTGATCGGCGGCATCATGCAGCATATTGAGCAGGCCGGAGTTCACTCTGGTGATTCTGCATGCTCACTGCCGCCATATGATCTCTCCGATGAGGTTCAGGATCGTCTACGCGAACAGACTCGTGCAATGGCGCTTGAATTGAAAGTGTTGGGTCTGATGAATGTGCAGTTTGCGATTCAGAGAACCGCTGAGGGAGATAATATCTACGTCCTGGAGGTCAATCCACGTGCATCCCGTACTGTTCCCTTCGTCTCCAAGGCGATTGGACGACCACTGGCCAAGGTAGCAGCCCGCTGTATGGCTGGCCAGAGCCTCAGTGAGCAGGGGGTAACAACAGAGATTGTTCCCGACTACTTCTCGGTCAAGGAGGCGGTATTCCCGTTTGTTAAGTTTCCGGGAGTGGATCCGCTACTGGGGCCGGAGATGAAATCAACCGGAGAGGTGATGGGGGTTGGCCACAGCTTTGGCGAGGCCTTCGCAAAATCACAACTTGCTGCTGGTGGACCTCTTCCCAAATCTGGACGAGCATTCATCAGTGTTCGTGATGGTGACAAAGAGGCGATCATCAAGGTTGCCAGAGAGTTGTCAGATGCCGGATTTGAGCTGGTTGCAACAAGTGGGACCGCAAAATCGCTGAATAGTGCCTCTATCTCCTGCGAACGCATTAATAAGGTAACAGAGGGGCGCCCTCATATTGTGGACCGGATCAAGAATGGCGAGATTGATCTCATCATCAATACTACGGAAGGGAAACATGCAATTTCCGACTCATACTCTATCCGTCGCGAGACACTAAATCAGAAGATTACCTACTTTACAACGGTGGCTGGGGCGCAGGCGGTGGCTTATGCACTCTCCAAGCTGGATGATCGTGAGGTTAATAGGTTACAGGATCTACATGGAGAAGCCTCATGAACACGATTCCATTAACAGTAAAAGGTGCAGAAAAACTTCGTAAGGAGCTACATCACCTTAAATCAGTAGAGCGCCCAGAGGTGGTGGATGCCATTGCCGAGGCACGTGCACACGGGGATCTCAAGGAGAATGCAGAATACCATGCGGCCCGTGAGCAGCAGGGATTTATCGAGGGCAGAATTCAGGATCTTGAAGCAAAGCTTAGTAATGCTCAGGAGATTGATGTCTCTACCTTGCCACAGAATGGACGTGTTGTATTTGGTGTGACTGTAGTATTGGAAGATGAAGATAGTGGAGAAGAGATTACCTACCAGATTGTTGGAGATGACGAGTCTGATATCAAAGAGGGGCGTATATCCATTAATTCACCGATTGCCCGGGCATTAATCGGCAAGGAAGAGGGAGAGCCTGCAGTGGTGCAGACGCCCGGAGGCACCAGAAATCTGGAGATTGTAGAGATTCTATATATTCCCTGAGCTTTTAGGGAGAGCCATATGTGAGCTACTTGTATGAGCTACGTGGAGTATGAGCTACTTGGGGATTTGCAGTGATGGTGTTTTTGCTTTGCGGTAGAGCAGAGCAACATGTCCAACAGTCTGCACAAGGGCGGCCCCACTTTTAGTGACAAGTTCATCAATCAGGTTTTTGCGCTCCTCACGATCTCCGGCATTGACCCGAATCTTGATCAGCTCGTGATGCTCAAGGGACTGATCCAGTTCTGATAGAACCCCCTCGGAGAGACCATTTCCACCAACTGTAACTAATGGGTGAAGCTCATGACCCAATCCGCGAAGGTGACGTTTCTGTTTTCCTGTAAGATCCATAACTATATTTGAGAGCCCTTAGAGCCTGTCCCTTGTAAATAAGATGCGTATGGTAATGTCGAGAATTCACTGTGGCAAGAAGTAAAAGTAGTAGCCGCTGGCTACAGGAGCATTTTGATGACGAGTTTGTGAAAAAGGCTCAGTCAGAGGGATACCGCTCGCGTGCAGTCTATAAACTGCTGGAGATTGACAAGAAAGACCATCTGTTGCGTCCTGGACAGCGAATTGTGGATTTGGGAGCGGCTCCAGGAGGCTGGACTCAGGTTGCGGTAAAAAAAGCAGGAAAAGGTGGGGCAGTGGTTGCCATGGATCTGTTAGATATAGAGCCAGTACCGGGAGCAACATTTTTACAGGGTGATTTCAGGGATGATGATGTTCTGGAACAGCTGCTGGAGATTGTAGGGGAAGAGAAGGTTGATCTGGTTCTCTCCGATATGGCGCCGAATATGAGTGGAATGAGTGCAGTAGATATTCCTCGAGCAATGATGCTTGTTGAGATGGCACATGATTTCGCAAAACAAAATCTGAAAAAGGGCGGAGATCTTCTGATGAAGGTATTCCAGGGAGATGGTTTCGATGAGCTGCTGCGTGCTCTAAGGAGAGATTTCTCTGTGGTAATTACCAGAAAACCAAAAGCATCAAGAAATCGTAGTCGTGAGGTCTATCTGTTGGCCAGAAAATTCAGGGGCTGAAGTGCAGAGTACCACTTGAATTCGGGTATACTTGCCCCCATACAGTAGAGATACCAATAAAATCCAGGAACACTACCTTGAATGACATGATGAAAAATATCCTCCTTTGGGTCGTTATTGCAACGGTCCTTATGTCTGTTTTTAACAGTTTTGGACCAACCAACTCCAACTCGCAAAATGTGGCGTACTCCCAGTTTATTACTGATGTTCGTCAGGGGCGGGTGAGCAGTGTTGATATTGAAGGTCCTGTGTTGAAGGGGGTCAACAGTTCCGGGCAATCATTCATCTCGTACAATCCTGGTGATAGTGGGTTGATGGGTGATCTTATTGATAATGGCGTAGTCATCAATGCACAACCTCCTGAACAGCAGGGTATGTTGATGCAGATATTTATCTCCTGGTTCCCCATGCTGCTGTTGATCGGGGTCTGGATTTTCTTTATGCGTCAGATGCAGGGTGGTATGGGCGGCAAGGGTGGCCCAATGTCATTTGGTAAAAGCAAGGCGCGCCTCCTTAATGAGGATCAGGTACAGGTTACATTTGCCGATGTTGCTGGTGTAGAGGAGGCCAAAGAGGAGGTCTCTGAGCTGGTAGATTTTCTGCAGGATCCGGGCAAATTCCAGAAACTTGGGGGCAAGATTCCACGCGGTGTACTACTGACAGGCTCCCCTGGTACCGGTAAGACACTGCTTGCAAAGGCAATTGCAGGCGAGGCAAAGGTTCCATTTTTTACTATCTCAGGTTCTGATTTTGTAGAGATGTTTGTCGGTGTTGGAGCCTCTCGTGTTCGTGACATGTTTGAGCAGGCGAAGAAGAATGCACCATGCATCATTTTTATTGATGAGATCGATGCGGTTGGGCGTCATCGTGGAGCTGGTTTAGGTGGCGGACATGATGAGCGTGAACAGACCCTTAATCAGTTACTGGTAGAGATGGATGGCTTTGAGGCCAATGATGGCGTGATCGTTATTGCAGCCACCAACCGCCCCGATGTGCTTGATCCCGCACTTTTGCGTCCTGGTCGTTTCGATCGCCAGGTTGTGGTGCCGCTACCTGATGTGCGTGGCCGCGAGCAGATTATCAAGGTTCACATGAACAAGGTTCCAGTTGCCAAGAATGTCAAACCGAAGGTGCTGGCGCGTGGTACCCCAGGATTTTCTGGCGCAGACCTGGCCAACCTGGTTAATGAGGCTGCACTATTTGCTGCCAAGGCGGGGAAACGCCTTGTCAATATGGTTGAGTTTGAGAAAGCCAAGGACAAGATCATGATGGGGGCAGAACGCCGCTCCATGGTGATGAGTGATGATGAGAAAGCTCTTACAGCATTTCATGAGGCTGGGCACGCGATTGTCGGACTCTCGGTTCCTGATCACGACCCTGTCTACAAGGTGACAATTATTCCCCGTGGACGGGCTCTGGGTGTAACCATGTTCCTTCCGGAGGGTGATCGCTACAGCCACAGCAAACAGCGTCTTGAGAGTCAGATATCCAGCCTTTTTGGTGGGCGTATTGCCGAGGAGATAGTGTTTGGCAAGGATGCGGTTACCACTGGTGCCTCCAATGATATTGAGCGTGCAACCGATATTGCACGCAACATGGTTACGAAATGGGGTCTGTCCGATAAGCTGGGGCCGTTGACCTATGCTGAAGAGGAGGGAGAGGTGTTTCTTGGACGTTCTGTCACCAAACATAAAGAGGTCTCTGATGAGACTGCCCATCTGATTGATGAGGAGATACGTTCACTGATTGACCGTAATTACAAACGTTCCGAGGATATCCTGAAAAACAGTCGGGATAAGCTCGACATGATGGCCGATGCCCTGATTCGTTTTGAGACCATTGATGAAAATCAGATCAAGGATATTATGGAGGGGAGAGCACCGCAGCCACCAGAGGATTGGAGTGATTCAGATAACGAGGGTGGATCAGAGGAGTCGATCAAGGCGGAAATATCGTCAACAGACAAAGACAAGGGGTCGGACTCTTCCATAGGTGGTCCTGCCAACCAGCACTGAAGAGCTGGATTTGAATTTTCACACTCCCCAGATAATGGGGATTCTCAATGTTACTCCTGACTCCTTCTCTGATGGGGGAGAGTACCTTGCTCTAAATGCAGCACTGTCTCAGGCTGCCAACATGGCTAATAGTGGTGCGGATATCATCGATATTGGTGGTGAATCAACCAGGCCAGGTGCATCTGCGGTAACTGTTGAGGAGGAGTTGCAACGGGTAATACCTGTAGTTGAGGCTATTCACAAAAATATAAATGTCATCATATCGGTTGATACCAGCAAGCCAGAGGTAATGGAGGCCGCAGTCAATGCAGGGGCAGGATTGATAAACGATGTTCGTGCTCTTCAAGAAGATGGTGCCATGGCTATGGCAGCACTACTTGATGTCCCGGTATCTCTGATGCATATGCAGGGGCAGCCGAGAACCATGCAGGAGTCGCCCGATTATGAGGATGTTACTGATGATGTTATCAGGTTCCTGAGAGGCAGGATTGCCGATTGTGAGCTGGCAGGAATCCCACGATCAAATCTGCTGATAGATCCTGGATTTGGTTTTGGCAAGAGACTGGAACATAACTACAAGTTGCTTAGAGATTTGCATGGTTTCAAGAGCCTGGATCTCCCCCTGCTTGTTGGAATATCAAGGAAGTCAATGGTTGGAGCAGTGCTTGACGATGCGCCAGTTGGAGATAGAGTATGGGGTAGTGTCGGAGCAGCAGTGGTTGCTGTAGAGCGTGGAGCAGACATTGTGCGGGTACATGATGTGAAAGAGACCAGGGAGGCACTATTGGGTGCAGGCCTGCTTAGGGAGCAGAGTGCATGAGTAGAACTTATTTTGGTACTGATGGAATACGTGGGAAGGTTGGGGAGCCACCAATTACTCCAGACTTTGCGATGCGTCTTGGATATGCTGCAGGCAAGGTTTTATCCAGAGAGAAGCATGGCATGGTGCTGATCGGCAAGGATACCCGTATCTCTGGATATATGTTCGAGTCCGCTCTGCAGGCAGGATTTTCCGCAGCAGGAGTTGACGTTGGCCTGTTGGGACCTATGCCAACCCCGGCAGTTGCATATCTTACCCGCACCTTGCGCGCACTGGCTGGAGTTGTGATTAGTGCATCACATAATCCATTTTATGATAATGGCTTCAAGTTCTTCTCTGCTGAGGGGAAAAAGTTACCAGACAGCTGGGAGCACGAGGTTGAGGCGCTGCTACAGAAGCCTATGAATACAGTTGAATCATCGAATCTGGGCAAGGCCCGCCGCGTAGATGATGCGCCTGGGCGATATATTGAATTTTGTAAAGGAACTGTTCCTGCAGGTTTTTCACTGCAAGGCCTGAAACTGGTGGTCGATTGTGCCAATGGAGCGACCTATGCAACAGCTCCACATGTATTTACTGAGCTTGGTGCAGAGGTTGTGGTAATAGGTAACACCCCTGATGGATTGAATATCAACCATGAGGTTGGCTCAACCTCTCCTGGGGTGATGGTGGATATGGTCAAGAAGCACGGCGCAGATCTTGGTGTTGGTCTGGATGGTGATGGGGATCGCTGCATTATGGTTGATAGTGGTGGCAAGATTATTGATGGTGATCTTCTTCTTTACATTATTGCCCGCTCCAGGCAGCGACAGAATGCGCTCAGTGGTCCAGTGGTTGGGACCCTGATGACTAATCTTGGTGTAGAGCATGCATATGCCAGTCATAACATCCAGTTTATGAGGGCGGCAGTTGGTGACCGCTATGTATTGGAGATGCTGGATGCAAATGGTGGGGTTATAGGCGGAGAGTCATCAGGTCACCTGATCTGTCTGGATAGAACAACAACCGGTGATGGTGTGGTTAGTGCTCTGCAGGTGTTGTTTGAGATGGTGGAGAGAGGAAAAACCATGGCCGAATTGACTGCAGATGTGGCTCTATATCCCCAGAAAATGATCAATGTTCCGCTTCAACAGAGAGGAGTTGCCGATAGTGAGGTGATTCAGCAGGCGGTTGGCTCTGCAGAGGAGAGGCTTGGGGATAGAGGGCGCATATTGCTACGTCCATCGGGTACCGAGCCTCTGGTTCGGGTGATGGTAGAAGGGAAGGATGAGGCAGAGGTCACTGCCATGGCTGAAGAGTTGGCAGAGGTGGTTCGGCAACAGGTAGGAAGCTAAGCTCAAGCACGGGCAGGCTTTCCCTGAAAAAAGCAGCTTGGAGGGTCAGGTCTTTACTTTTGCGCGCAAAAGTAAAGACCTGACCCCTTTGTAGTCCTAGCATCTGTTGAGTAGTTACCAATTTAGATTGATTTATTGGCGCTGAATCGCTAAGATTCGCCGCTGCAATTTCGTGGAAGGGAGTTACCAATGCGTCAGCCAATTATTGCTGGAAACTGGAAAATGAATGGATCACTCGAGAGTATTCGTGCTCTGGTGGCTGGTCTGAAGAGTGGAATCGGAGAGGTGAATGTCGCCGAGATGGCGGTATGTCCACCTGCGGCCTATCTTGCTGAGGTCTCGGCACTGGTTGCAGGGACAGATATCGCACTGGGCGGACAAGATCTAAGTAATGCAGCATCAGGAGCCTATACAGGTGAGGTAGCAGGTTCCATGCTTAATGATTTCAACTGTAAATATGTAATTGTTGGTCATTCAGAGCGTCGTAATATTCGTGGTGAGAGTGACGAGCTGGTGGCAGAAAAGTTCAAGGCGGCACAGGATGCAGGAATTACTCCAATTCTATGTGTTGGCGAGCTTCTGGAGGAGCGCGAAGAGGGGGTAACAGAGGCAGTTTGTGCACGGCAGATCGACGCAGTAATTAATGCTTATGGTGTGGCGGCGCTTGAGAACTCAATTATTGCCTACGAGCCTGTATGGGCAATCGGTACAGGAAAGACTGCCTCCCCTGAACAGGCGCAAGAGGTTCATGCCTTTATACGCGCACATGTTGGTAAACAGGATCAGGCAGTGGCTGATGGTCTGCGTATTCAGTACGGCGGCAGCATGAATGCAGGTAATGCAGCAGATCTTCTGGCTCAGCCAGATATTGATGGTGGATTGATTGGCGGAGCTTCTCTGAAGGCAGAAGATTTCCTCGCAATTGGTCGCGCCGCAGGATAAGTAAAGATGCAGACAATACTTTTATTGGTTCACGTTTTCGCGGCAGTAGCGATGGTTGGACTTATTTTGATACAGCAGGGCAAAGGGGCAGATGCGGGCGCTGCATTTGGTAGTGGTGCCTCTGCAACAGTTTTTGGATCTGAGGGGTCAGCATCCTTCATGACACGACTAACTGCCGGATTGGCAACAATATTTTTCATCACCAGCCTCTCTTTGGCATACTTTTCTGGAAATAAGGAAGAGGTGGCAACCAGTGTGGTTGATCGCCTACAGCCTGTTGAAGAGAGAGGGGGGCAGGTGCCTGTTGAAGAGAAGATTCTTGAGCAGTTGACTGAGCAGGGGGCGGGCCCAAGTGGTGGCATACCGGTTCCTGAAGAGAAGTAAGAGATAGTTTTTATTGCCGAAGTGGTGGAATTGGTAGACACGCTATCTTGAGGGGGTAGTGGCGTAAGCCGTGCCGGTTCAAGTCCGGCCTTCGGCACCATTTTTTAAGACCTGGAGCTTGCACGATTACTTGCAAGATTTGGGTAAGATAGAGGGTGGATTTTTTTGTCCATCCTGTTGAGAAAAGGTACACTGGGCTTTCCGTTGGATGGAGCGGGAATAATACAATAATAATGTTAGAAAATTACCTACCTGTTTTGATGTTTATTGTCATTGGCCTTGCTGTCGGAGTCGGTCCGATAGCTATAGGTTTTCTGTTAGGTGAGCATCGTCCAGACAGAGAGAAGAATTCTCCTTATGAGTGTGGATTCGAGCCCTTCGAGGACTCGCGCATGAAGTTTGATGTACGTTTCTATCTGGTCGCAATCCTCTTTATTATCTTTGATCTGGAAATTGCATTCCTCTTTCCATGGGCCATTGTGCTCGACAAGATCGGGGTAGTGGGTCTGGTTGCAATGGGTATTTTCCTGACTATTTTGGTGATCGGATTTATCTATGAGTGGAAGAAGGGGGCTCTGGAATGGGAATAGAGGGGCTACTTGAAGAGGGTGTTGTAACCACCACTGCTGACAAACTTATCAATTGGGCTCGTACTGGTTCCATGTGGCCAATGACTTTTGGTCTTGCCTGTTGTGCGGTTGAGATGATGCACTCTGCGGCAGCACGTTATGATCTTGACCGTTTCGGCATGATTTTCCGCCCCAGTCCACGCCAGTCTGATGTGATGATCGTGGCAGGAACCCTGGTCAACAAGATGGCCCCTGCACTGCGCAAAGTCTATGACCAGATGTCCGAACCACGCTGGGTAATATCCATGGGATCCTGCGCCAATGGTGGAGGCTATTACCACTACTCATATTCAGTTGTACGTGGTTGTGACCGTATCGTGCCGGTAGATATATATGTGCCCGGTTGTCCACCAACTGCAGAGGCGCTGTTCTACGGAATTCTTCAACTGCACGACAAGATTCGTCGTACCAACACAATTGCACGTTAATAATGGCACTGACTGACGACACACTGCAGGAGCGGATTGAGGAGCGGTTTGAGGATATGGAGCTCTCGTTTAGTGATGAGCTTGGTGAGCTGACAGTTGAGGTTAGCGCATCTGACTACCTTGCATTTTGTGGTGCTCTACAAGAGAGGGCACATTTTCAGCTAGATCAGCTGATTGACCTTTGTGGGGTTGATTACTCGGAATATGGAAAAGAGGCAGGGGAGGTATGGACGGGGAGACGTTATGCAGTCGTTCTTCATCTTCTGTCTACCCGTCTTAATGAGCGCTTGCGAGTGCGCGTCTTTGCTGAAGATGATGAATTTCCGATTGTGCCATCGGTTATCGATATCTGGAAATCTGTAAACTGGTATGAACGAGAGGCGTTCGACCTGTTTGGGATTGTATTTGATGGGCATCCAGATCTTAGAAGAATTTTAACTGACTACGGTTTTATTGGACACCCATTCCGCAAGGACTTCCCTATGGTTGGCAATGTCGAGATGCGATATGACGATCTGCAGAAGAGGGTTGTTTATGAGCCTGTATCCATTGAGGAGAGGGTGAATACTCCACGTGTAGTGCGCAAGGACAATCGCTATGTCTGAGTCAGCGACAGAGATCAAGAATTTTACGCTTAACTTCGGTCCTCAGCACCCTGCTGCGCATGGTGTGTTGCGCCTTATCCTGGAGATGGACGGCGAGACGATTGAACGTGCAGATCCACATATTGGTCTACTGCATCGTGCAACAGAGAAGCTTGCAGAAAAGAGGATGTATAACCAGAGCATCCCCTATATGGATCGACTCGATTACGTCTCCATGATGTGCAATGAACACGCATATGTGATGACTATCGAGAAGATGCTGCAGCTGGAGGTTCCGGAGAGAGCACAATATATCAGGGTGATGTTTGACGAAATCACCCGAATCCTCAACCACCTGATGTGGCTGGGAACCCATGCGCTGGACGTGGGTGCAATGACAGTATTCCTCTACTGCTTCCGTGAGCGTGAAGATCTGATGGATCTCTATGAAGCGGTCTCCGGTGCCCGTATGCATGCAGCATATTATCGCCCTGGCGGGGTCTATCGTGACCTGCCAGACGAGATGCCAAAGCACAAGCCAAATCGCTGGAGAAGCGATAAGGATCTGGAGCGACAGAATATAGGACGTGATGGTTCTGTGCTGGACTTTATCGAGAACTTTACCGAGCGTTTCCCCAAACTGGTTGATGAGTACGAGACTCTTCTAACCGATAACCGTATCTGGAAACAGCGGACTGTTGATATCGGCATTATTCCCCCGGATCTGGCCAGGCAGCTTGGGTTTACAGGACCAATGATCCGAGGTTCCGGCATTCCATGGGACCTGCGTCGCAAGGAGCCTTACGAGGTCTATGACAGACTTGATTTTGAGATTCCGGTTGGAGTAAATGGCGACAGTTACGATCGTTATCTGGTCAGAATGGAGGAGATGCGCCAATCAAACCGCATCATCAAGCAGTGTGTAGATTGGTTGAAGAGTAATTCAGGGCCGGTTATGGCTGCTGACCAGAAGGTGGCTCCACCACCGCGTGCAGAGATGAAGGAGGGGATGGAGTCACTGATCCACCACTTCAAATACTTTACAGAGGGATACACAATTCCCAAGGGTGAGGCCTATGCAGCGGTAGAGCATCCCAAGGGAGAGTTTGGCACCTATATTCTCTCTGATGGTGCAAACAAGCCCTACCGACTCAAGATTAGAGCCCCAGGTTTTGCCCATCTGGCTGCCATGGAAGATATGGTTAAGGGACATATGCTGGCTGATGTGGTAACAGTGATTGGTACCATGGACGTTGTATTTGGTGAGATTGATCGATGAACAAGCATTACATAGGTTATGACAATATGGGAAATTCAGCCGTCAGTGGCCAGGGATGGCCGCAGTCGAGCGTATATGGATATACTCGCAACGTGCTGAATTTCCCATATTGTTATGAGCTGAACCGTGCTGTCGGTGGAGATTTGTAATGGGCATGACAATCTCAGAAGCAGCACGTGCAGACATTGATCGCTGGATTGAAAAATATCCAGAAGAGCAGAAGCAGTCTGCAGTAATGGCTGCACTGCGTATTGTCCAGGACGAAAATAGTGGATCACTGACCACGGAAATGATGGATGAGGTGGCCGAGTATCTGGATATGCCGCCAATCAATGTCTACGAGGTTGCCACCTTCTACTCCATGTATGAACATAAACCGGTCGGTAAACACAAACTCTGTGTCTGCACCAACATATCCTGCATGTTGAGAAATTCAAAAGGGGTTGTTGATCACCTTGAAGAGAAGCTTGGTATTGGATTTGGTGAGGTTACCGAAGATGGAGTCTTCTCTCTGAAAGAGGTGGAGTGTCTGGGTGCCTGTGTCAATGCCCCGGTCATGCAGGTGGGGGAGCACTACCATGAGCACCTCAACCCCGAGAAGATTGACAGTCTACTCGACGAACTGAGGCAGGAGAGCTAACCATGGCTAATCAGGTCTGTTTCAGAAATAACCACCTCGAGAACTCCTGGACCCTCGCCGCCTACCAGAGCAGTGGCGGCTATGAGGTGGTAAAAAAAATACTTGGTGAGAAAACCTCGCCAGAAGAGTTGATTGAAGAGATTAAACTATCTGCCCTGCGTGGACGCGGTGGTGCAGGTTTTCCAACCGGGCTGAAGTGGAGCTTTATGCCCCGTAGTGCGCCGGGACAGAAATATATAGTCTGCAATTCGGACGAGGGTGAGCCTGGAACCTGCAAGGACCGTGACATCCTCCGCTACAACCCTCATCAACTGATTGAGGGGATGATTATTGCCGGTTACTGTATCGGCGCATCGGCTGGCTACAACTATATCCGCGGCGAGTTCTGGGAGCCATACAGCCGCTTTGAGGGGGCACTGGAAGAGGCGCGTGCCGCCGGACTGCTGGGAGATAATATTCTCGGTAGCGGTTTTGACTTTCAGCTCCACTCCCATCTTGGTGCTGGTGCCTATGTCTGTGGTGAAGAGACAGCACTACTGAATTCCATTGAGGGCAAGAAGGGGCAGCCGCGTTTCAAGCCGCCATTCCCTGCCGGATTTGGTCTCTATGGTCGTCCCACCACAATAAATAACACAGAGAGTCTCGCCTCTATTCCGGTTATTCTCTCTAAAGGTGGACAGTGGTTCCTCGATCAGGGGCTACCCAATGCTGGAGGGGAGAAACTGTTTTCCGTATCAGGCCATGTAAATAGGCCTGGGAACTACGAAGTTCCAATGGGAACACCATTCTCCGAACTGCTGGAGATGGCAGGCGGAGTTCGAGATGGACACCAACTGAAGGCTGTAATTCCGGGCGGATCATCTACTCCAGTAGTACCGGGCGAGCAGATGATGGAGATCAATATGGACTATGACTCCATCGCATCAGCGGGTTCCATGCTTGGTGCAGGCTCTGTGATCGTGATGGATGAGACTACCTGCATGCCACGGGTTCTGGCCCGTCTGGCCTACTTCTATTATGAGGAGTCCTGCGGGCAGTGCACCCCGTGCCGTGAGGGTACGGGTTGGCTCTCACGGGTAACCCAGAGAATTGAGGATGGCAGTGGAGCTCAGGAAGATATTGATCTGCTCGACAGTGTAGCTGGAAACATTGAGGGCAACACCATCTGTGCGTTGGGAGATGCAGCGGCGATGCCTGTACGCAGCTTCCTGAAACATTATCGTGATGAATTCCAGCACCATATTGACCACAAGCAGTGCATGGTGACATCGGACTGGTAGAGAGAGATATGAATATTTGTATAAGTTTTGACAATCCTGCAGCTACAGCCGTCTGTGCCCTGGATGGGTGTAGCCGAGTGACACAGGGATGTGCCTGAACGTGCTGTAGATACAGGACTGTCGAAACTTTAGAGACTATTAATGACAATGGATACGCAGAAAGACATAGTTACTGTTGAAATCAACAATACTCAGCTTGAAGCCAGGCAGGGGCAGATGTTGATTGAGGTTGCTGATGCCAATAACATCTCGATCCCGCGTTTCTGTTATCACAAGAAACTCTCTGTCTCAGCCAACTGTCGGATGTGTCTGGTTGAGGTTGAGAATGCACCAAAGATGCTCCCTGCCTGTGCAACCCCGGTAACTGACGGCATGAAGGCGTGGACAAAGTCACCAAAAGCCATTGCTGCACAGAAGAGCGTGATGGAGTTCCTGCTGATCAACCATCCACTGGACTGCCCGGTATGTGATCAGGGCGGGGAGTGTGATCTGCAGGAGATGGCTCTGGGGTATGGAGGATATAAAGCCAGATATGGTGAGAACAAGCGGATTGTAAAAGACAAGGATTATGGTTCTCTGGTATCAACCGAGATGACTCGCTGTATCCACTGTACCCGCTGTATACGTTTCAGCACAGAGATTGCTGGAGTAACAGAGCTTGGTGGTACCGGACGTGGTGATCATATGGAGATTGGTACCTATGTACGTAAAACCCTGAGTTCAGAGCTGTCGGGCAATATGATCGACCTCTGTCCGGTTGGTGCACTACTCTCAAAGCCATTCCTCTTTTCGGCACGTTCATGGGAGATGAATAGTCTGCCGGGTATCGCACCTCATGATGCGGTTGGCTCTAATATTCAGATCCAGACTCGTCAGGGTAAGGTGATGCGAGTTATCCCACGAGAAAACGGGGATATCAATGAGATCTGGATCTCTGATCGTGACCGTTTTAGCTATCTCGGACTCGGTAGTGATGACAGATCAACCCAGCCAATGGTGCGGGATGAATCTGGTGAGCTGGTAGAGACAGATTGGCAGACTGCACTGGAGACTGCTGTTAATGGTCTCAAGGCGGCTGCATCAGAACATGGTGGCGATGCCATAGGTGCTGTTGCCTCACCAAGTAGCACGACAGAAGAGTTTTATCTGTTACAAAAATTGATGCGTGGATTGGGTTCATCAAATATTGATTACCGATTGCACCAACAGGATTTCTCCGCTCAATCAGAACAGATCGCGCCACAACTGGGGTGCTCCATTAATGATATTGAAGGGATGGACTCCATTCTGATTGTAGGCAGCAATCTGCGACATGAGCAGCCCCTGTTATCCCACAGAGTCCGCAAGGCCGCCCTGAATGGTGGTGCTGTTTCAACACTTAATCCTGACGGTATTGAGTTTAATTTTTCCCTCTCCGAGCAGATAGTGACTGACCGCTTAACCAGTGATTTAGCTGCAGTCACCAAGGCAATGGTTGATCTTGGCAAGGGTGGTGAGCTAGCAGGCCTGTCGGCTCTGGTCTCAAATGCTGTAGTTACAGAGTCACATAGAGCAGTTGCAGACTCACTGATTAATGGGGCGAAGAGTATGGTGTTGATGGGTGAGATCGCCTATCGGGACCGGAACCAGTCAGTAATCTATGCCCTTGCAGGGGCAATCGCAACGATGGCTTCCGGAATATTCAGTGTTGTAACTGAAGGTTCCAATGCTCTTGGTGGAGCACTTGCTGGTGCTGTTCCACACAGTGGTGTGGCTGGTGCATCTGTTGATGCAACAGGAAAAGATATTGCAACAATGGTAGAGCTGCCACCCAAAGCACTGGTGCTGACAGGAGTTGAGGGGGGGCGAGATATCTCTGCTGATCTTGTCAACTCCAGTAATTTTGTGGTTTCACTATCCCTGTTTGCAGACCCGGTAATAAGAGATAATGTAGATGTTATCCTGCCCATGGCGGCATTCAGCGAGACCTCTGGTACTTTTGTAAATGCAGAGGGTAAGTGGCAGAGCTTCAGCGGAGCAGTGGCACCAATGGGTGGATCACGCCCAGGCTGGAAGATTTTGAGAGTGCTTGGTACGTTGGCCAATATTGATGGGTTTGATTTTGACAGTTCAGAAGATATTCTGGAAGAGTTAAAGAGTGCCTGTGATCAAGCTGATGACAAGCAGTGGTCATGGAGTGCCCCATCTGATCTTGGGGATCAGGAATCAACTACTGAAGCTGGATCACCAATCTATCAGGTTGATGCACTTGTGCGTCGCTCTGAACCACTACAGCAGATATCCTTTTCTCGAGTTGAGAATGGAGGTGCAATATAATGTTTGGACTGCCAGATGAGGTGATCACTGTGCTCTGGACCTTGATCAAGATTGTTGCCATTGTGGCTCCGCTGATGATTAGTGTTGCCTATCTCACTTATGCAGAACGGAAAATCATTGGTTATATGCAGGTTCGTGTTGGACCAAACCGGGTTGGTCCAAAAGGGTGGTTGCAACCGATTGCCGATGCACTGAAATTGATGTTCAAGGAGATTATCCTCCCAACTGGTGCAAACAAGGCCCTGTTTGTAGTGGCACCAGTGCTCTCTATTGCACCAGCACTGGCTGCCTGGGCGGTAATTCCGTTTGATGATGGAATGGTGCTGTCAAATCTTGATGCTGGTCTGTTATATATTCTGGCCCTTACCTCAGTTGGAGTTTATGGTGTAATTATTGCCGGATGGGCCTCCAACTCGAAGTATGCATTCCTCGGGGCGCTGCGCTCGGCGGCTCAGGTGGTCTCCTATGAGATTGCAATGGGATTTGCGCTGGTTGGTGTACTGATGGCTGCTGGCAGCCTCAATCTTGGCGATATTGTTCGTGCTCAAGAAGGTACTCTTCTTGATTGGTACTGGTTACCTCTGCTACCGCTCTTTGTGGTCTATTTTCTCTCCGGGGTTGCAGAGACAAATCGTGCACCGTTTGATGTTGCGGAAGGTGAGTCCGAGATCGTGGCAGGTTTCCATGTGGAGTATTCAGGCATGACCTTTGCGATCTTCTTCCTCGCTGAGTATGCCAATATGATTCTGATTGCAGCATTGGCAAGTATCCTCTTCCTTGGTGGGTGGCTCTCACCATTTGCAGGTGTTCCTCTGTTGGGTGAGATGACAGCGTGGGTTCCTGGACTATTCTGGTTGTTGATGAAGATGTCGATCTTCCTCTTCCTTTTCCTATGGTTTAGAGCAACGTTCCCCCGTTACCGCTATGACCAGCTAATGCGTCTTGGGTGGAAGGTATTTTTACCGGTGACAATCTTCTGGCTGTTTGTGGAAGGCGTGGCTATTTATGCGGAAATTGGCCCTTGGTTTGATGGTGTGTTGGGAGCTTGATGAATGGATAAGCTGATTAAGATCATCAAGACATGGACATTCTGGGAGCTCTTCCAGGGCATGAATGTTACTGGAAGAAATCTCTTCAAGAAAAAGTTTACCCTCAACTATCCAGAGGAGAAGGCTCCGCAGTCCCCACGTTTCCGTGGCCTGCACGCCCTGCGCCGCTACCCGGATGGCGAGGAGCGCTGTATCGCCTGTAAGCTCTGCGAGGCAGTATGTCCTGCGATGGCAATTACTATCGAGGCGGCACCGCGAGATGAGGATGCACCTGAGAGTAATCGCCCCGAACAGCCGAAGGTTGGTAACCGCCCCGAACAGCCGAAGGTTGGTAATGGTGCTGGCAGATCAAGAAACTACGGCAATCGCAGAACAACAAAATATGAGATTGATCTATTTAAATGCATCTTCTGTGGTTACTGTGAAGAGGCCTGCCCTGTTGAGGCAATTGTAGAGACAAGAATTTATGAATACAGTTTTGAGGAGCGTGGCGAGAATGTCATGACCAAGGAGGCACTGTTGAGGATTGGGGATGAACAGGAGCCACAACTGACGGCTGATCTTGAAATTGATGGGAGATACAGATAATGACTGCTCTCCTTTTCTATCTCTTTAGTGCAATTCTACTTTTCGCAGCCTTCCGTGTTATTACCGCAAAGAGCGCTGTCCATGCGGCAATCTTCCTGATTCTTGCATTCTTTACCACCTCAGCCCTCTGGCTGTTGCTGGAGGCCGAGTTCCTCGCCATCACCCTGGTGCTGGTCTATGTGGGTGCAGTGATGGTGCTCTTCCTTTTTGTGGTGATGATGCTCGACATGAACATGGAGCCGCTCCGCGAGGGCTTCACCCGTTACCTGCCAGCCGGGATACTGGTTGCTGTAACTATTGTCTTCGAGATGGGGATAGTTCTGGGGGGGCGCTACTTCAGTAGTGAGAATTTCCCTGCCCCGGTTCCACATGGGGCCGACTACAGTAATACCAAAGAGTTGGGTGAGCAGCTCTATACAACACATCTATACTCTTTTGAGGTGGCAGCAGCCATTCTGCTGATTGCGATTGTGGCGGCCATCGGCCTCACATTCCGGCGTCGGGGGGAGAGCAAAAAGCAGAATATTCCAGATCAGCATCGCGTTAATCGCAGCGATCGCGTACGTCTGCTTGATATCCCATCCGCAACGAAGTTCTCATCAGAACAGGAGAGCGAGTCATGATTGAACTTTCTGACTTCCTGATCCTCGGCGCACTGCTCTTTACCCTGAGCATGGCAGGTATCTTTATCAACAGGAAGAATGTCCTCATCCTGCTGATGGCGATCGAGCTGATGCTGCTCTCGGTTAACATGAATTTTGTAGCCTTTTCCCACTATCTTGGAGATACAGCGGGACAGGTCTTTGTCTTCTTTATATTGACTGTGGCTGCTGCAGAGGCGGCTATTGGGTTGGCAATTCTGGTATTGCTGTTCCGTAATCGTCGAACCATCAATGTCGATGATCTTGATGAGTTGAGGGGGTAGGGGAATATTATGAAATCAGTCTACCTTGGAATTGTTCTGGCCCCACTGATAGGCAGCCTGCTGGCTGGCCTCTTTGGCCACTGGATGGAGCGTAAAATTGCCCATATCGTCACCATTGGTGGTGTAGCAATCTCCTTTATTCTCGCCCTTGTCGTATTCAAGGATACGGCGATTGATGGCAACACCTTCAACGGCAACGTCTACACCTGGCTGGTGAGTGATGGCGTCTCTTTCAATGTCGGCTTTCTGGTAGATCAGTTAACGGCAATGATGCTGGTGGTGGTCAGCTTTGTCTCCCTGATGGTCCATATCTACACCATTGGCTACATGCAGGAGGATCCGGGGTACAAGCGCTTCTTCAGCTACATCTCTCTCTTCACCTTCTCCATGTTTATGCTGGTGATGTCCAACAACTTCATGCAGCTCTTCTTCGGCTGGGAGGCGGTTGGACTGGTCTCCTACCTGCTGATCGGTTTTTGGTATCAGAAAGAGACAGCAATCTACGCCAACCTCAAGGCCTTCCTGGTCAACCGTGTCGGTGACTTTGGCTTCCTGCTTGGTATCGCTGCGATACTGCTCTACTTCGGGTCGATGGATTACGCTGAGGTCTTTGCCGGTACCGCAGCCGTTGAGGGGCAGACCATCAATATCCTGGGTGATAGTGAGTGGTCGGTAATGAGTGTGATCTGCATCCTGCTATTTGTTGGTGCCATGGGTAAATCGGCACAGGTTCCACTCCATGTCTGGCTCCCGGATTCGATGGAGGGCCCGACCCCTATCTCTGCTCTCATCCATGCCGCAACCATGGTTACCGCTGGTATCTTTATGGTGGCGCGGATGTCACCGCTATTTGAGCTCTCGGAGACAGCGCTATCCGTAGTCATGGTGATTGGCGCCATTACTGCACTATTTATGGGTTTCCTCGGCCTGGTACAGCACGACATCAAGCGCGTTGTTGCCTATTCGACCCTCTCCCAGCTTGGATATATGACTGTGGCACTTGGTGCCTCGGCCTACGCTGCCGGCGTCTTCCACCTGATGACCCACGCCTTCTTCAAGGCGCTACTTTTCCTGGCAGCCGGTTCGGTCATTATCGCGATGCACCATGAGCAGGATATGCGCCGCATGGGTGGACTGAAAAAATATATGCCGATCACCTACTGGACCTCACTGGTTGGCTCCCTGGCACTGATCGGCTTCCCCGGTTTTGCCGGATTCTTCTCCAAGGATGCGATTATCGAGGCGGTGCACGCCTCAACTGTCTCTGGCTCCACCTTCGCCTATATAGCAGTACTCTCCGGTGTCTTTATCACCGCACTCTACAGCTTCCGCATGTTCTTCCTCACCTTCCATGGCCCGGAGCGTTTCCGTGAATCTGCAAGCCATCATGGCGATGAGGATGATGATCATGGCCACCATGGTGTCCATGAGCCGCACGAGACCCCATGGGTGGTAACCGGTCCACTGATTGCACTGGCAATCCCCTCGGTCATTATCGGCGCACTCTATGTGGAGCCGATGCTCTTTGCAGGTTTCTTTGGTGACGCAATCCAGGTCAAGCCGGAGCATGATGTATTGGCACAGGTTGGTGAGAGCTTCCACGGTGTCTTCGGGTTTGTCCTCCACGGGATGATGGCTCCTCCATTCTGGCTGGCGATGGCCGGTGTTGGTACTGCCTACTATCTCTATATGGTGCGCACAGATATTCCAGAGATGATCAGGGCTCGTTTCTCTACCCTGCATCGCATTCTTGAGAACAAATATGGCTTTGACAGCTTCAACGAGATCTTCTTTGCCGGTGGTTCCCGTGGCCTTGGTGGCCTGTTCTGGAAGGTCGGTGACACAAAACTGATTGATGGGCTGATGGTTAATGGCTCTGCCCGTGGGGTAGGGAAGATTGCCGCAGTGATTCGTCATCTGCAGAGTGGCTATCTATACCACTACGCATTTGCAATGATTATTGGTCTGCTGATTATGCTGGCCTGGGTGATTTACCGATAGGGACTACGGAAGATAACAATGGATTCAAGTAGCAATTTACTGAGTTTACTGATCTGGGTACCCATCCTGGGAGGATTGCTCACCCTGGTGGTTGGTGACCAGCGTGGGGTCTTTGGGCGGGTCACTGCACTGGCCTTCTCTATCATCACCCTGCTGATCTCGCTCTCGCTGCTGACCGATTTCGACCGCTCCACCTATCTGATGCAGTTTGTGGAGATGGCCCCGTGGATTGAGCCATTCAATATCAACTACCACCTTGGAGTTGATGGAATCTCCATGCCCTTTATCGTCCTCACCAGCTTTATCACTGTGATTGTAGTGATTGCCGGATGGGAGGTAATTCAGGACAGAAACTCACAATACATGGCTGCCTTCCTGATCATGACCGGACTGATGAACGGGGTCTTCGCAGCACTGGATGCGATCCTCTTCTACATCTTCTGGGAGGCGATGCTGATCCCGATGTTCATTATTATCGGTGTCTGGGGCGGCCCAAACCGTGTCTACGCCACCATCAAGTTCTTCCTCTACACCTTCCTGGGGTCGGTATTTATGCTGATCTCACTGCTCTGGCTCTACAGCGAGAGCAACACCTTCTCGATCCTCGCCTACCATGACCTGAAGATCGGGATGACGGCACAGATGCTGATCTTCTTTGCCTTCCTGCTCGCCTTTGCGGTCAAGGTTCCGATGTGGCCGGTCCACACCTGGCTACCGGACGCCCACGTAGAGGCCCCAACCGGTGGCTCAGTGGTGCTGGCGGCAATCATGCTGAAGATGGGTGCCTACGGCTTCCTCCGCTTCAGTCTGCCGATTGTTCCCGATGCCAGCAGTGAGCTCGATACATTTATGATTACGCTTTCACTGATCGCTGTGGTCTACATCGGCTTTGTGGCTCTGGTACAGCAGGATATGAAGAAGCTGATCGCCTACTCGTCGATCTCCCATATGGGGTTTGTAACCCTTGGATTCTTTATCCCATTCATGATCTTCAAGGATAGTGGCAGCATGGCTGGCGCTGCTATCGGAGTTGAGGGTGCATTGGCACAGATGATCTCACACGGATTTATCTCAGCCGCAATGTTCCTGAGTGTTGGTGTTCTCTATGATCGCCTCCACTCCCGCCAGATCAACGATTACGGCGGTGTTGCCAACACCATGCCGGCATTTGCCGCATTTATGCTCTTCTTCTCCATGGCCAATGCAGGGCTGCCCGGCACCTCCGGTTTTGTCGGTGAGTTTATGGTTATTCTCGGATCCTTCCGTGCAAACTTCTGGATCGCCTTCCTTGCCGCCACCACCCTGATTCTTGGTGCCGCCTATACCCTCTGGATGTACAAGCGCGTAGTCTATGGAAAAGTGGCCAATGAGGGAGTTGCTGGGTTGAGCGACATAACTGGCCGAGAGTTCCTGATGATGTCGATACTGGCTGCCGCAGTACTGGGAATGGGGCTCTACCCCGCACCAATAATCGATATCATGCACGCATCGGTTGACCACCTGCTGCAGCAGATGACGGTATCTAAATTGTGAGTAGTATTATGAATTTTGAGATAGCAGAACTTGTCGCAGTAGCACCAGAAATCACACTTCTGTCACTGGCATGCGTCGTGCTACTGGTAGACCTCTTTATCTGCGACAGTTGCCGAATCATCACCTGGTTGCTGACACTGGGCTCACTGCTGGCTACTGCTGCAGTGGTTGCAATGGGGATGGGAGGGGAGTCCCAGATCCTCTTTAGCGGCTCCATTGTCCGTGACTCCATGGGTGATGTGCTGAAAATCGCCATCCTGCTGATTACCACCATGGTATTCCTCTACTCAAAAGAGTACCAGCAAGAGCGTGGCCTCTATCGCGGCGAATACTTCGTACTGGGGCTGTTTGGGGTGCTAGGAATGATGGTCCTGGTCTCTTCCTACTCCTTCCTCACCCTCTACCTGGGGCTGGAGCTGATGTCCCTCTCCATGTATGCGATGGTTGCCCTGCAGCGCGACTCTGCCCGTGCCTCCGAGGCAGCGATGAAATACTTTGTACTGGGTGCGCTGGCATCCGGCATGCTGCTATACGGCATCTCCATGATCTACGGTGCTACAGGAACACTAAATATTGGTGAGGTTGCCAAGGCGATCCAGCTACAGAGTGGTGATCAGGATCTGAGCCTGGTGCTGACATTTGGTCTCGTATTCATGGTCTCCGGTATCGCCTTCAAACTGGGCGCAGTGCCATTTCATATGTGGGTACCGGACGTATACCACGGTGCCCCAACCTCGGTAACCCTCTATATCGGTAGTGCCCCCAAGATCGCCGCCTTTGCCATGGTGATGCGCCTGCTGGTGGATGGTCTGGGCGGGCTGGTTGTGGATTGGCAGCCGATGCTGATCATCCTGGCACTGCTCTCCATGGCCTTTGGTAATATCATCGCGATCGCACAGACCAACCTCAAAAGAATGCTCGCCTACTCGGGCATCTCCCATATCGGATTCCTGCTGCTGGGTGTGTTGAGCGGCACAGAGGCCGGTTTTGAATCGGCCATGTTCTACGCCATAACCTACGCACTCACCTCTGCCGGTGGCTTCGGCATGATCCTGCTGATGAGTCGCAGAGGCTTTGAGGCCGAGGAGATCAGTGACTACAAGGGGCTGGCAAAGAAGAGCCCCTGGTTCGCCCTGATGATGCTTATACTGATGTTCTCAATGGCAGGGGTGCCGCCCACCGTCGGCTTCTACGCAAAACTCGCTGTACTGCAGCAGGTGATCTCGGTTGACCTCGTCTGGCTTGCAGTAGCTGCCGTATTCTTCTCGATTATCGGCGCCTACTACTACCTGAGAGTGATCAAGATAATGTACTTTGATGTAGCAGATGAAAACAGTGGTGCCTCACCACAATTCAGCCTAGATCCGGCAGGGCTAACACTCTCAGCAAACGCACTGATAGTCCTGGTACTAGGCATCTTCCCAAGCCAGCTAATGTTAATCTGCCAAACCGCAATCGGCTAATATTGGGGTCAGGTCTGCGTTTTTACTGTTATTTAGCTAATAACGCCCATCTCAAACAACAAAAAGGCCGATCTCAAAAAGAGACCGGCCTTTTTTCTATTTGGTAGCGGGGGCCGGATTTGAACCAACGACCTTCGGGTTATGAGCCCGACGAGCTACCAGACTGCTCCACCCCGCATCAAAGTGTTGCGTATAGTACAGACGACAGTTATCGTATGCAACCTCTTTTTTGAAATAGAGTCAGAAAAGGGGGGCACTCATTAGCCCCTCTTTATGCGTTCAAAACTTGAACGATCCACCGTAAAGTGATATAAAGTCACCTTCAAACGGTGCTCAGCACCACCAACCATTCGAAGTAATCAGATAACTTCGAGTGGCGGTAGCGTTCCCGACGCCCACTTTTACAACAAAAACCGCACAGTGTCCCTAAAAGAAGTCCACTTCGATCTGCTACGTAGATTGCAAGAAAACCCCGACTGCACCCAGAGAGAACTCGCAAGCGAGATGGGAATCAGCCTGGGGAAAGTCAACTACTGCCTGAAGAAACTGATCGAAAAGGGGTGGGTCAAGGCAAAAAACTTCCACAACAACAAAAACAAACAATCATACGCCTACCTCCTCACCCCAAAAGGGATCGAAGAGAAGGGAAAGCTCACCATAGAGTTCCTGCAGCGCAAGATGGAAGAGTATGAGATGTTGAAGATGGAGATCACCCAGCTGCAGGAAGAGATAGAAGGGTAATGCGATATAAGGGGATATAAGGGGACATGTACTTGTTACGTGTCCCCTTATATCTCCCCCTCATACCCCCGAATTAAGTATTGTGTCCCCTTATATCCCCTATTGGCCTGGCGACAAAGAAGAGAAATTATGAAGCAGGAAAACACAATCATCCTCTTTAACCAAAAAGAGGTTCGTCGTCACTGGGATGAAGAGGAAGAGCAGTGGTACTTTTCTATTATCGATGTAATTTCGATACTTACAGGTAGTGTAAATCCTCAAGCCTATTGGAGAAAACTTAAACAAAGGCTGATCGGTGAAGGAAATGAAACCGTGACAAAGTGTCACGTGTTGAAAATGAGAGCAGTGGACGGGAAAATGCGTAATACTGATACCGTTGATACAGAAAATTTACTGCGCTTGATTCAATCCATCCCATCCCCCAAAGCAGAACCATTCAAACTGTGGCTGGCAAAAGTTGGTTACGAACGGATAGAAGAGACCGAAGACCCAGAACTAGCCTTTGAACGAGCCATGCAAACCTACCTCAAAAAAGGCTACTCCAAAGAGTGGATCAACCAACGACTCAAAAGCATAGAAGTCAGAAAAGAACTGACCGATGAATGGCAAGAGAGAGGGATAAAACAAGGGGTAGAGTTCGCCATACTTACCTGACAAGGTGAATTGCCGATAGGCAAGAGAGGGTGCCTGTCCTGAGACCACCGTAACCCGAAGGGTTGTAGTGTGGGGGTATGAAATCACCAAAGCATGGGCAGATAAAAGCGTAAAAGAGTACAAAAAATACAAAGGCCTCAAAAAGCAGAATCTAAGAGACAACATGACCAACCTTGAACTGGTTCTAAATATGCTTGCAGAGGCATCAACAACCGAAATCTCGAAAGAGAGAAAGCCAGAAAGCTTCACCGAGAACAAAAAAGTAGCAAAAGAGGGTGGAAATGTTGCAGGGATTGCAAGAAAAGAGATCGAATCAAAAACAGGAAAAAGCATAATCAGCCAAGATAATGCAAATAACTTACGTCTGGAGGGCGATAGCTGATGTCGTATATCCTAATCCAACAAAACACCATAACTATGCACTTAATCGCCCCGAATGGCCTCTGGCCAGTAGCAGCCGCAGGCTGATATAAGGGGACATGTACTTGTTACGTGTCCCCTTATATCCCCTGATATCCGTCTCATATCCCCGAATTAAGTATTGTGTCCCCTTATATCGCATCTTCACCCTCAGCATTCAACATTCAAAATTGCGAGCAAAGCGAGCAAAGTGACTAATTCAAAATTAAACATTAAAAATTCAAAATTCAAAATCACAGCAGTCATCCTAGCAGGTGGCTCCGGCACACGCCTCTGGCCCCTCTCCCGCATG
>JACKQG010001875.1_pt1 | contig 28401 bp, 21 predicted proteins | sample 8237621 | NCBI WGS metagenome assembly JACKQG01 (sample SAMN15677084, study PRJNA649215) | marine metagenome | biome: marine; feature: Black Sea; material: saline water; isolation source: suspended particulate matter (SPM) from the Black Sea western gyre | collected 2013-06-09/2013-06-10 | depth... | reverse complement strand
AAAAATGGGTGTGCACCGCACGTTGAAATTCTATTCTGAAAGGCACTATGTAGTTAGCTCAAGCCAAGATTACTAACGGCACATCAGACGAACTGCTTATTGCTGCTACCTTCCGGTCCTGACAAGATTCGCAGAGCCCGATTGCGTTAGACTTGACTCTCAACACCACTTGCATAACACACAGACAGACATCAAATCTCGCAGATTGGAATTCAGCCCTGCTATAGCGGATTGCAGGTTACAGGACACCGCTGGCTTCCCGCCTAGCACACCCTATTCAAACTTTATTATTTTTTATTAACTATGATTTCTTTTGAAAGTGCTTGAGTTTTTTTTCTAATTGAAAGCTGCTCCACCACGGAAAGTATGTTATACGTAAACCAATAAAGTACGAGTCCCGCAGGTAGTGATTTGAATATGAACACAAAGAAAATTGGCATACCATACATCATGAATTTCTGTGTTTTGAGTTGCGCAAGCTGCTTTTCATCCATATTTGGAGTTTGTTTCTGGGACATCAACTTCTGCTGAAAGAACATCGTGATACCCATGAGGATCGGCAGGATATAATATGGATCCGGAACGGAAAGATCCTTCAGCCAAAAGATAAAACCCGCATGACGAAGCTCGATAGTGGATTGGAGGACAGGATATAAAGCAAAAAGAAATGGGAACTGAATGAGCAGAGGCAAGCAACCACCTAACGGACTGACCCCATGCTCTTTATAAAGTTTCATGGTTTCCTTCTGAAGCTTCTGGGGATTCCCTTTATGCTGTGCTTGCAGTTCTTTTAAGTACGGCTGTACCTGCTGCATTTTTTGGGCGGATGTGAAACTCTTGTGGGTTAACGGATAAAATACAAACTTAATGATAGTCGAAAGAATGATGATGGCAATACCGTAATTTGGAATGAGAGAGTAAATGAATTTCAATAGTTTAAGGATCAATTTGCTTATGGGACGAAGCGGCTTCCAGCCAAAATTCATGGTATCTTCCAGTCCAATGTTAAAAGCACGTAGGCGGTCATAATCAACAGGTCCGCAATAAAATTGGAATGAATGATCAATAGAATTTCTTCCTACTTCGATTTTTATATTTTCCATAATTGCATTATTATCTGCAGAAGCATATATCTCTCGTAGTTTTACAGTTCGCTCCGGGATTGTAGCAATCATGAAATATTTTGATTTCAGAACAGTCCAGGTAATGTTTCCGTATTGGGTAGCACCGGATGCTGCTTTTTTCAAGTTGATCTTATCTATCTTATTATCTACATAGGATACAACATCAATATAGGTATTGAAGCGCTTATCTCCCAGTTGATCATAGTAGATGCCGGCGTCAAGCTGAATATCGTAAGCGTCGATAAAGCCCATATCATTTGCTTTTATGGCAACATCCAGCGTGTTGTTATTATCTAATGAGTATTGTTTCTCAAAAATTCTTTTTCCCTCATTTTCAATAAAAAAAGTAACAGTGAATTCATCATAAGTGTATTCAAGATTTTGTTTTCTGAAATTAATAGTATCACTACTCGTATAAAACACAGTATTGAACATGCCATTTTCTTTGATAAAGAGATTCACCGCATCTTCACGGGTTTCATTTATTATATTTTTCAAGACAACTTGTTTAATGTTGCCGCCGCGATTTGTCATAATTACTTTTATGTCCTCATTCTCAAGGATTATTGCATCATTTAACGGTATGTCGGATTGCCCTCCAAATGAAGTGGCATCAACCTCGAACTCTTCTTCGTCTTGAGAGACATAAGGTTTTGGTGGTTTTACAACCTGCTTAGAACTTTCTGTTGGGGATTGCTGTGTTTGAGGTTGTGCGGGTTGTTTCCACATAAATTTGCTGCTCAAATAAAATACGACGAAGATCAAAATGAGGGCAATAATTGTTTTTTTATCCATAAATTTATTTATCCTTTAAAGTAGTGGATCATATCCTCCTCGCGACCAAGGATTGCACCTAAGTATGCGCCAGGAAGATAAATACATCGCTTTTAATAATCCATATTTCTGAAATGCATTCTTTGCATAAGCGGAACATGATGGATAAAAGCGGCATGTGTCAGGAAAAATTGGCGAGATAATTTTCTGATAAACTGTTATCAAAAGTATGAAAAAACTATTTATGATTTTATTCACGTTCTTCAAGAACTTTTTCAAGTTCGTTATATATATTGTCACGACCGAATTCATAAATACCATGTTTAGTTATTACGAGATAGTCATAATTTATACGAAATAAATCATTATGGGTATGAGCAAAATTCTTTATCCAGCGTTTAATCTTATTTCTTTTCACGGCATTTGCAATTTTTTTTGAAACAATAACGGCAAGTCCGAAGTCGTTGTCCTTATTGATAGCACATGAGACAAGGTCAAAATATGGAGTACGTTTACGTTTACCATGATTTTTTAATGCATCAAATTCTGCTTGAGAGGTAATTCTCTTCACGCGTCATTATATAGAAAGTCTTTTGCGTCGTTTTGCACGGCGACGTTTGAATATTGCTCTACCATCTTTGGTTTTCATTCTTTTACGAAAACCATGAGAACTTTTTTTCGGTTTATTATGTGGCTGAAACGTTCTTTTCACAGCTAAGCCTCCAGATGTACTTTAGAATGTGCAATTCTGAGAGCCCTGATTTGGTGTCAAGTTTTTGACGTCTTAGAATTACAAGTATTTAGTAATGTAAGAAATATTTATAGATCGTAAAATTCTTTTCTTCTATCCTCGAACAGGTGATTTTTTTCTGTGATCATTTTGTTTCTTGCAATTTCAGGATCGATGTCAACCGACATGAGCACTTCTTCGGTTTGATCTGCTTTAACCAAAATATTTCCCTGGGGATCTGTTATCTGGCTCATTCCCGTAAAAGTAAGTGCTTGATCCCTATTTTTTTCTGACCCGATCCGATTCCCGGTTATGGTATATACATGATTTTCAATTGACCGGGTGATCATAGCTTTTTGACAGAAAGGCATTACAAGATTCGCAGAATGACACAATATGTCTGCACCCATAATTGACAGCGTGCGGGCAGATTCCGGAAATATCCAGTCAAAACATACCATAAGCCCAAGAAATGCATTCTTGTATTTGACCACTTTAAAACCAGTATTTCCAGGTGCAAAAATATCCTTTTCGTTAAGGAATAGATGTGTCTTACGATAAATTGTCTGATTTCCAAAAGGATCAACAAGAATTTGAGAATTATAGAATAGCTCTCCATCTTTTTCAAGAAATCCAGCAACAAGAGCTGTCTCTTCACGTTCAGCAATATGTTTGAAGAAATCGGGAATTCTACCGCTATCAGCTGAAGAAAGAGGTTCCATCTCTGCTTTGGATTTGAATGAATAACCACTTGTGCAAAGCTCCGGAAGTACGACAAGATCAGTGTTGCAATTTTGCAACATCAAGGATATTTTATCAAGGTTCTGTTTCTCGTGAAACAGTTTGGGATAGAATTGAAGAAATCCTACTCGCATGATGTTATCCGCTGATAGAAAGATCTTCTACCAAAATAGATGGAGCGCCAATTGCAGAAAGTTTAAATTTTAGATCATCGGCAATCCCAACGATCTGCTTCATTAGTTGGAGGAAATTTCCAGAAACAGTAAAGTTGTGAATGGGATATTTCCTTTGCCCGTTTTCGCAATAAAAACCCTGAGCACCCATTGAAAAATCTCCGGATATTGTATTGCATCCACTGTGCATACCTGATAATTGGACGATTTCAAGGCATTTTGGAAATTTAGAATAAAGGTCGTTTTTGGAAGATAAACCTGGCTTAATGTACAAATTCGAAGGTGAAATATTTATTGTACTTTTATATGATCGGCTTGCATTACCAGTTGAATTTGTGTCGTCCTTCAGAGCGGTAATTGTGTTATGAAGAAAAGACTGCAGCACACCATCAGCAATAAGTTCGGTCTTCTGAGAAGGATAGCCCTCGTCATCGAAAGGACGAGTATTATATCCCTTGTTGAGTAGGGCATCATCAATGATATTTACTATGGAGTGAGCAATATTTTTACCGAGTTGCCCCTTCAGGAGTGATTGACCTTCCTGGACGTTTTTTGCTGAAAATATTCTCCAGAAAGTGCTCAATAAAGTAGCTGCCATTTCGTTGTTAAAAAGGATAGGATAGTTGCCGGACTTAATCTCTTTGGCGCCTAATAATTCCAGGGCTTTTTGGGCTGCTTCATTGCTTATATTCTTAGGTTTAATATCATTGAAATCGCGAGAGAGAGCTTCGAAGTATCCTGACTTTGTTTCCTCTCCTTCTTTTGCAAGACAAAAAGAAAAACCATAGCATGCATTTGTGGAATATTCTTTGTTCAAACCGCTTGAGTTTGCAATTTTGAAAAAAGATTCATTATCGCCAATAAGCGCATGGGGTACATTGACTATCTTTTTGTCGTAATCGAGTGCAATTTGTTCAAGCTTCTTTGCCTTCTTGATCTTATCCTCAACTGGAATTCTCAAAAGATCTTTATTGTAAATGTCGAGATCTTCACTGATCGAAGGATAGTTTTCGAGAACAACTTTTTCTTTAAAATCAACGATTTTTGCATTTTTTTTTGCATTGAGAATTGCTGATTCTAACGATTCTCGATCTAATTTTTCTGTATAGGAATAGCCGGTAATATCATCAAGAATAACTCTAATTCCAAGTCCGATCGAATCTGAATAATTAAAGCTGTCAATATCCCGCCTGAAGATTTTTACAGAAAATGCTTTTGATTTCGAAAGATACACATCATAATGCTGTATGCCATGCTTTTTGGCAAGTTCTTGTATGTGCTGAAATTCTTTTTCAAACATTACTTCTCCTTCCTTCCGCCGACAACGATCTCATCAACCTTGATCGTCGGCTGTCCAACGCATGTGGGGATACTGCCGCTCTGAGAACCGCACATTCCTTCTGCCATTTCCAGATCATTGCTTATCATGCTTATCTTCTTTAAGATATCACGACCGTTGCCAATCAAAGTAGCACCGCGCACTGGTTTTGTAACTTTCCCTTTTTCAATAAGATATCCTTCACCCACTGCGAAATTGAAATCACCGGTTCCTGGCTGAACAGAACCGCCGCCCATCTTTTTGGCATAAATTCCATAATTGATCGAAGAGATCATATCATCAATTGTGTCTGTTCCAGTATTGATAAAAGTATTTCTCATTCGAGATGTAGGAGCGAATTTGTATGACTGTCTTCTCCCGCTTCCAGTAGATGGAGTACCAATCTTCATTCCACCGAGTTTGTCGATCATGAAGGATTTGAGAACACCTTTGTCTATCAGAACAGTTCTTTTAGTGGGACTCCCTTCATCGTCGATTGTACTTGAGCCCCATTTGTTTGGAATTGTTCCGTCATCTATCGCAGTAATGCATGAGTTGGCAATTTGTGTTTCAAGCTTATCGGCAAATACGGAAGCCCCCTTTGCAACAGAAGTGGTTTCAAGAGAATGTCCACATGCCTCATGGAATATTACTCCTCCAAAGGCATTTCCAATAATGATGGGGAATTTACCACTTGGAGCATAATCAGCGAGAAGCATTTTTACAGCTCTTTCTGCTGTTGTTCTACCGAGTTCTTCAGGATCAAGCTTATTGAAGAACTCATAACCCATTAGTGCGCCGGGACCTTCTGAACCCGTCTGCATCTGGTTGTCCTTATGTGCAATTGAGCTTACATATACACGCGCATAAGTTCTATGATCTTGAGTAAATAATCCTTCACTATTTGCAATCATTACTTGCTGGGCTTTTTCCATATAATTGATACTAACTTGTGAAATATAAGCCGAGAAATTTCGTGATGCAGTATCAATGGAATGAATTAATGCAATTTTATCCTGATGGGGAACAGAGTCAAAAGGAATGAGGATTTTGTGTGGAGAATCATACAATGTTTCAGTTAAATCAATGATTTCTAAAGATTTGTCTCCAATCTGTGCCCCACTTACAGCTTCTGCTGCTTTTAGAAGTCCCTTTTCAGAAACATCATTTGTAAAAGCATAGATCGCTTTATGCCCGTAAAAAACTCGTATCCCAGCCCCATAATCATTTCCATTGATGGACTTTACTATTTTGCTGTCGAGTAACTGAATAGTAGAGCTGATTGAATCTTCCAAAAAAAGTTCAGAAAAATCTGCTCCGTTTGAGAGTGCTTTTTGAAGGACTCGCTCAATTAACGATTTTTTTATCATTGTACCTCCGTGACTGTGCTCAGACTTCAAAAGTGGACATTACTGTCAAGAAAGTGTAGAATATTTTGACAACAAATTGCACAAATAAATAAGCTTATAACTTGAGGTAGATATGTTTATAATTAATATTAAAAGTAATTTCAGCGCCGCCCATAATCTTGTGGGCTATAAAGGTGACTGCGCAAAGGTGCATGGACACAACTGGAATGTTCGTCTTGCACTTAGATGTAATAAAATTGATGAGCTTGGAATGACTATTGATTTCAAGATATTGAAGAAGGAATTTAACAACCTTTTGCAAGAATTCGACCATGAAAATCTTAATAGTTTAAAGTGTTTTAACAATTGCAATCCTACTTCTGAAATAATTGCACAAAAGATTTTTCAAAAAGCTCAGTTGGTTTTTAATAATGAGAGCACTTCAGTATGTGAAATCGAAGTATGCGAATCAGAGAAATATTCTGTTATTTATAGACCTCATGAAAATTCTTGATTCCAGATTTGTTGAGAGCGCATATAAGTTTTCAGATCTTTCACCAAGTGAATTTCCGGAGATTGCATTCATTGGTCGTTCCAATGTTGGTAAATCGTCTCTGATCAACGCATTACTTCAAAGAAAGAATCTCGCACAAATAAGCAAGAAACCCGGTAAAACCAGAACGATAAACATTTTCGAGGTGTCATACCGATATGGTGAACAAACAGGAAAACTTAACTTTGCCGATCTTCCCGGATACGGCTATGCAAAAATTCCTAAGAAGATGCAACAGGCATGGAAAAAGCTAATCGATAATTATATTTCAAAGAGAAAAAATCTTTGCGGGTTAGTATTGATAGTGGATATACGGCATGATGCTGATAAAAAAGATATTGAAGCAAAAGAATGGATCGTGTCTCATGGAAAAGAAATATTGCTTGTTCCCACAAAAGCAGATAAGTTAAGCAAATCCCAAGCAGCAATAAAGATAAGGATTCTCAAAGATAAATTTTTATTATTGCCACATCACGAAATCATTGGGTTCTCTTCTAAATCAAAGATCGGTAGAGAAGAAATATTACAATGGATTGGACAACTTGCTACGTTAGTTACGAATGGAGATATTATATGTTAGAAAAAGTGAAAAATCCAGAAGATCTAAAAAAGTTGGATTTGCTTGAATTAAAAAAATTATGCAAAGATTTAAGACATAGAATTATAGAAGTTACGTCAAAAACAGGCGGACATCTTGCCTCGAGTCTTGGGGTTGTCGAACTTACAGTTGCTCTTTTAAATGTATTTGATCCGCTCAAGAATAGAATTATCTGGGATGTCGGTCATCAATCTTATGCATATAAAATATTAACAGAACGAAATGAAGCATTTGAGAACTTACGGCAATACGGCGGTTTAAGTGGTTTTAATTCAATCTCTGAAAGCAAGTATGATGCCTTTGGAGTTGGGCATAGCAGCACATCGCTTTCTGCTGCGCTGGGTATTTCTGTAGCAAAAGAGCAGAAAAAAAGACCAGAAAAAGTAATCGTAGTAATAGGAGACGGTGCCCTAACTGCCGGAGAAGCATTTGAAGGGCTTAATAATATTGGCGGTCTGAAAAAAGACATTATTGTGATCCTGAACGATAATTCCATGTCAATATCAAAGAATGTTGGTGGAATGCATCATTATTTAGCAAATGTGCTTTCAGGGCATCATTATAACAGGATCAAAAAAGATGTATGGGATATGGTGCAGACACTTCCAAGATTCGTAAGGAATAAGATTATAACAGGTGCCCGCAGATTTGAAGAGAGCATACTCAATATGGTTATACCAAATAGTCTCTTCGAGGATCTGGGTTTCAGATATGTAGGACCGATCAACGGACATGACCTTCAGACTACAATAAAAATATTGAAACAGGTTCGAAATAATATTAGCGAACCGGCACTTATACACGTAATTACGAAAAAGGGGAAGGGATATGAATTTGCCGAAAACGATGCGATAAAATTTCATGGTATATCATCATTCAACAACATAACAGGCGAGATCAACAAAGTACGTGTTAAACACCCATTACCTTCGTATTCTAAGGTGTTTGGAAATACACTGACCGAGATCGCAAGAAAGGATAAAGATGTAGTTGCGATAACTGCAGCAATGTGCGATGGGACAGGTCTGAATGAATTCCGAAAGAGCTTTCCCGATAGATTTTATGACGTGGGTATTGCAGAACAGCATGCAGTAACATTTGCGGCGGGAATGGCTACCGAGGGCTTGAAACCCTATGTGGTAATATATTCTACATTTCTCCAGCGAGCGTTTGATCAAATAATTCATGATGTTGCTCTGCAGAAGCTTCCGGTGAAATTCGCTATAGATAGGAGTGGTCTTGTAGGAGAAGACGGGCCGACCCATCATGGCGCTTTCGATATCTCTTATATGAGCTGCATCCCAAATATGGTTATTATCGCCCCCAAAGATGGAGATGAACTGGAGAGAATGCTTCTATTTATGAATAAATATCAAAAAGGACCAATTGCTATTCGATATCCCAGGGGTCAGATAGATGTATATGATTTTGACAGACAAAGAATTAGCTTTGGTAAATCGGAAGTTATCTATAAAGGAGAAAAAACAGCAATTATCTGCGCCGGAACAAGTTTCAAGATAGGACTTGAGGTTTATAATAAGCTTAAGAACAAAAAGATAAACACATTCCTTATAAATGCCCGATTCATTAAACCCCTCGATACGGATATGTTGAAGAATCTACATCAGCAGAAAGTTGAAAACATTATTACGATTGAGGAAAATGCACTTTATGGTGGATATGGGTCCGCAGTTATAGAAAGTTGCAACGAATTGAATCTCTCGTTTAATATCACCCGTTTTGGACTTCCAGATGAATTTGTAACCTATGGAAATGCGGATATATTAAGAGAGAAGATCGGACTGACTGCTAAAAATATTTATTCACATATTCTTAGTTTATGATAAGCCACAACGATACAATAGCTGCGGTTTCGACACCGCCTGGAATTGGTGGAATTTCAATCATAAGAATAAGCGGATCGGAATGTCTACAAGTTTTGCAAAAAATATTCACAACCAGAACAAAACCAGAAGAAATGCGATCACATAATATATACTATGGGAAAATTTATGATGAGAAGGCACTAATTGACGAAGTCCTTGTGTCGGTTTTCAAAAAGCCAAATAGCTTTACGGGAGAGGATGTTTTAGAAATAAGCTGTCACGGCGGTTCCTTCGTTACTCAAAGAGTACTTCAGACAATTCTGAAGAATGGTGCTCGGCATGCCGAGAAAGGTGAATTCACTAAAAGAGCATTCCTCAATGGGAAAATTGATCTGACCGAAGCAGAGGCAGTGATAGACCTCATACAGGCATCGACAAAGCATTCTCTCGAATCGGCACTATTTCAACTGGAAGGAAAGCTGCACCACGCCATTAAATTAATTCTCGATGATATTTCAACAATAAGAGCTGAGATAGAAATGGATATAGATTTTTCCGATCAGGGATTAGAATATAAAAAATCAGAAGAATACGTAAACGATCTCATAGAGATAAAAAGCAAGATTGGAAAACTGGTTAACACAGCACAAGAGGGCATGATCCTGCATGATGGTTATAGGGTTGTTATCGCAGGTCCTCCTAATGCAGGAAAGTCAAGTGTGTTCAATAAAATAATTGAGAACGAGAGGGCGATAGTAACAGAATTTCCCGGAACTACACGAGATTATATAGAAGAAGATATTGCCCTTGAGGGATATCTGGTAAAAATATTCGATACTGCGGGATTAAGAGAAAGGGCTGATGAAATTGAGAGATTTGGCATAGAAAAATCATATCAGATATTAAAGAGTGCACATCTTGTTTTGTGGATTGAAGATTGTACTGTTTCACGTGAAACATCTATTCCGAGTTTTGAAGGAGCAGAATTGATATCCGTTTTGAATAAATCGGATTTGATTGAAAAGAATGAAATAGTGGCGGGAGAATCAATCCTCGTTTCAGCCAAAACGGGCAATGGAATAAATCGGCTCAAGCAAGAAATAATTAAAAATATTGATATACAGAAATTTGATATAACGGGTGGTTTGATCACTAACTCGCGACAGCTCAGCGCAGCAGAGAAGAGTTTAAATGCAATCAATCAGGCAATAGAAACGACAGAAGCCAAGAGTGGACTTGAGTTCATTGCATTTGACCTCCATGAAGCGAGTGAATATCTGGAGGAAATAATTGGAAAAATCAGCAGTGAGGATATTATTAACTCTATATTTGACAGATTTTGTGTAGGGAAATAATTGAATTAGCTGTTAAGAACTTCCCGTACTTTATCTACTAAAGCATCAGGAGTAAAGGGCTTTTGAATAAAATTTGTTCCAGGTTCCAGCACACCGCGATTGCGCATCTCTTCGCCGGTATAGCCGGACATGAAGAGAATTTTAAGTTCGGATTTTTCAACTTTCATCTTTTCTGCTAATTCCCTTCCGTTCATTTCCGGCATAATAACATCTGTGAGCATCATATCGATTGGTTCAGAATACTCTTTTGTTACTTCAAGTGCGTTTAAGCCGTTATAAGCGGTGATGATCTTGAAACCCTCGTCTTCCAAAATTTCTGTAACGAGGTCCCGAACCATCTCCTGGTCTTCGACAAGTAGAATAGTATATTGTTTATCTACAGATGCTGACCCAACCGGGGCGATCTCTGATTTTTCATGCTCAACGACTTCTTCCTCACCAGGTTCAATTCGGGGAAAATAGATTCTGAAAGTAGTACCTTTGCCAATTTGGCTGTCAACCTCGATCCCGCCATTACTTTGCTTGATAATCCCATATACAGTTGCAAGTCCAAGCCCAGTACCTTTTCCAACTTTCTTTGTGGTGAAAAACGGTTCGAAAATCTGAGAAATAGTATCCTTGCTCATGCCGGAACCCGTATCTGTCACTTCAATGACCGTATAATTTCCTGGACTTAGCGCTTCAGCGTGTCCAACAACTTCATCGTCCTGAATAGTATAAGAATAGGTTTTGATTGTAAGTTTACCGCCATTATGCATTGCATCTCTCGCATTTACAGCAAGATTCATGAGTATCTGATCAATCTGATTACTATCTGCTTTTATAAAGACATTATCCTCAAACTCAGTATTTAAAATTATGTCCTCGCCAATCAATCTTTGAAGCATATCTCGAACATCTTCAATTACTTGATTTAGATTGAGGGTACTTGGTTCGATTATTTGCTGCCTGCTGAAAGTGAGAAGTTGCTTAGTCAATGAAGCAGCTCTGCCACCGGCTTTGCGGATTTCTTTCAGCTCACCATACATCGGATCTGATTCATTCAATTTACGAATGAGAAGATCGCAGCGTCCATTTATTGCCGTGAGGAGATTGTTGAAATCGTGCGCAATTCCACCGGCAAGACGACCTACAGTTTCCATTTTTTGTGTTTGACGAAGTTTCTCTTCACTTTCCTTTAACTCTTGCTCAAGTTTTTTGGATTCTGTAATATCTTCACATATGGTAACAACAGCGATCGGAAAACCCTCGGCATTTCTCACTATATCTGAAACAAGACGAACTGGAAAGGAATCTTCATTCTGAGTGATATTATTACTTTCCCTTGTCATACCTTTCCATTCCATAACTTGGTCCATCTTCCATGGCTGTAATTTCTTTGTAGTAGCAAAAATACGAACATCTTTGCCGATTAATTCATCGGGTTCCCATCCATGCATATGTGCATCTGCAGGATTAGTGTATAGTATTTCACCCTTTATGTTTGAAATAGTAACGCCTAATTTCATTGTTTCTACTGCTTTTTTAAGTTGGAGATATTCTTCTTCTTTACTGAGGAGAGTTGTTTTTTCTATTTCATTCATTGAAATCCTTTATTCGAAAGATTATGAAAGCACAATGATAAATTATATTTTTTTATTGGAGATATATTATTTTTCCAATTGAGTTAATTTTAGATGTTTCTATTTTATAAAAATATATCCCGGGTGAAATTGATTTACCTTTTGAATCGAATCCAGTCCAATTCAAAATAGATAAGTCATTGAAGTCATTATTAGTAAATTTTCTAATAAGACGTCCCTTAATATCATAAATTGATAAATTCAATAAGCGCTCTTGCATTTGAGAGAGGTCAAAAGTAATAGTATGCCTGAAAGGATTGGGGTATGCCGAAACTCCTAATATCCTGATATTAAGATAGTTAACACTTATTTGTCCCACCGAAAGCCAATAAGGATCAAAGGGATCACCAATCGTGGTATCATTTTCAAAAGTTATCGTTTCCAGACAATTATAAATTGAATCGGTATCTTCATTGTAAATTTTAAAGGAGATCGTCTCGCCGTTATCATTACCAACTATTGTAAAGTACCAATAGCCATTCATCCAATGCGGTGGATTAGGCGGTTGCCATAAAGCAAGAGAACGACAATCTGACTCCCCATTTGGACCAAATGCGGCTGCAACATTTTGATTTGCTTCCCCTTCAAAATAGCTTCCGTTGTAGGTAATGCGAGCCATCAATATCATTGAGTACTGTGTGCCTGAAATAGGAACCCAATCAGGTGGTGAAGAAAAAAGAGTCGTTACCGAGAGAACAAAAATTGATAGTAAAATAAAGCTTTTTCTCTTCATGGTTGTCCCTGTATTTCTATAAAAGAGGGAAGGAAGCTCGAGCTTCCTTCCCGATTAATATTTATTTTACCATCAGCATCTTTTTTACTACAGAAGATGCACCGGTTGTTAGTTTATAGAAGTAAATACCATTTGAAAGGCGATTGCCACTATTATCTGAACCATTCCATGTTAGCGCATATTCTCCTGCATCCTGATGTGTAGAAATAAGAGTTGTAACCTTCTGTCCAAGCATGTTGTAAATTGTAAGTTCTACATGAGAAGACACAGGAATGTAATAGCGGATGGATGTTGAATGATAGAATGGATTCGGATGATTTATATATAGCATGAATTCTGTATCTGAGCTCTCAACAAATCCAAGCGCTAATTCAATAGGTTTTTCAGCCCCACCTAATATGATGTCCCTTCCGTATGAAATTGTCTCATCACTAATCGTTGTGATACCTGATAGATTGTGATAAGTTCTGAAGTGGAGATTTGTTGTTTCATCGTTTCCAACAACAGTAAAGTACCAGAAATCACTAACATATTTGCCAATAGAATGACAAACGTTATCTTCATCAAAAATACCAACAGTGTATTCTTCAGGGGAAATAGCGATGTTTTTATTATTTAGGAATTTAGCCATAATGATCATATTATGGCTGGTTCCTGAAAGCAGTTCCCAATTTGCATAGTTGGGCGATGTTTCGGGAGCAGGTTGAGAAGAACGCGCTGCAACTGTATTTGCTGGATATGTCAGTACATCAGCAGCATGCATATTAATTTTATAACTTATACCCGGATACATGTGGGTTAAATCACCCACCCAGCCGCCATAATAAACGGCAGATTGATTTTGAGTCTTAATAAAATGGATATTCGATGAAATGCTGACAAGAGCAGATTCTAAACCTAAAGCATCCTGTGGAATGTAAGCAACCCAGTTATAGTTTTCTGTCAATGCTATCGGAGTCATGATCGGATTGAGTTTAGTGCCGCTAAATATAAAGTCATCATAAGCATAATTCATCTCTATTTTGAAACCATCTCCCGCAGTTAAATTGGTCAGGTCACCAACCCATCCCCCGGGATTAAAGTATGTTGATGAGTGTAACCGATTTTTAACTTGGCGGATATAAGGATAAAAATTAGGAGGGTCAACAACGGTTAAATCATCAAAGACAGTTGTTACTGAATTGTCAGGAGGTTCCAGGTTGAATGATATCCAGTTCCAATCTACAATCAGATCGAACTCAAAATCCTGAGATGGAGAGGGTGCAAATAGATCTACAACATTATCTTCGGTACAATCTACAAATATTAAAGTTTCTGCAGGAGAATAGATTGAATCTGTTGCAGTATCATATACTTTGAAATTGATCTCTTCAGTTCCAGAGTTATCATCACTGACTATTGTGCAATACCAGTATCCGTCCAGAGCCCAATAATGATAAGATACATCCCAATACGGATGGCTCCCTGGATACCAACTTGCAATTCCTCTACAATCACCACCTGGACCAAAAGCTGCTAATTGATTGCTGTTTGAGCCATCAATAAATGCACCATCAAATGTCGCAGTAATAAAAGCACTCATAGTGTATTGTGTGCCAGGTATCACTTCCCAATTCATAAGAGTGATATCAACTTCGGTCGTATCATCTGCAACAACTACTACTGATTCAAATGTTAAGGTTGCATAGTTGTCCAAGGAAGCTGTTAAATCGTAGGTTCCATTATTTATAGTAATAAAATAATCACCATTTGCATCAGGATACTCGGTGATAGTACCTGCGGTTATTTCTACGTCTTCCACATTTCCGGCGCCCTCTTTTAAAGTAACATTACCGGCAATATAGCCATCATAATGTATTAGTTGCAGGGTGAAATCCACACCTGTTGTTTGTTGACCGGACTGAACTGAAACACCCGTTCTAGTTGAATCATAATAACCAGATAGAGTTGCTACAACATCATATGTTCCTGCGATGATGCCCAAATCATATTCATAATGAGGAGGTGATACAACAAAGTAAGGATTAGTAGTTACACCTCCGGCTGAAATGACAACTGATGTAACCTCGCCTAAACCTTCCAGGGCAACAGTTCCATTAATTGAACCTGGCAAGATTTCATCAAGTTGTATGTCAATTCCTGTAATAACCTGTCCGGTAGAAACAACAACATTTGTACAAGGGTCACCGAAATAACCATTCAAAGCAGCAGATAAAGTATAGGTGCCGGGAGTGACGCTTACAATGTAATCACCATTTGCATCAGGAGAAGTGGTTGTAGTGTCTGTGTCTGAGATTGCGGAAACAATCGCGTTTTCCACATTACCCGAACCTCCGGAAAGAGTAATTGTTCCCTGAATTCCGGATTGTGAATAATAATATGTTCCCATATCATTTCTTGTACCATCCGGGTCATCATATTGAACATCAGGGTCTCCACTGTCGATACATGGTGATCTTGTGGAATCAGGATACGGGAAGTTTGCCCATGTTATCTGGTAGTCATTATTTACAGGATCAGCAAAAAGAGGATCTTCATCAATACATCCTGTTCCAAAATAAGTTTGACCGGTACCATTTTTGATGTCAGAATATGTTGCGTTTAATGTTGCATCAGGATGCACATAAATTTCTTCTGACGGATTATTCCAGACAATAGAATTCAAAAGAGTGACATCCGAACCATAAAAGCTGGCAATTCCGCTTCCATTTTGAAAAGCAATATTATCAGCAATTGTAACGTTCTCCAAAATAATTACAGAATTCATGTAACTGCAAATTCCACCACCGCTCCATTCAGTTGAGTTTTCATAAATAGCTACTTTTTCCAAGATAGGATTTGAATTAAAGCACATAATTCCACCACCTTCATAAGTAGCGCTATTACTAGAAATGATAACCTCGGTTAGAACCGGATCGGAATTATAGAGATACATCCCACCACCGGCACCGCTTGCGGAATTATCTGAGATCATTACATTATCAATAACAACATTACTTCCAGAAAGGTAGATACCTCCACCATTGGGAGACGTTCCCGTTGCTTTTCCGTCTTCTATCGCGCAAAAAACCACTTTTGAACTATCCTGCCCATTTGTGTTCGTGTCAATGAATCGCAATCCATGCCAACCCGTTGCGGGTGTTTGAGCTGAGAAGGTTATCGTATTTCCAAACGTACCTTCAGCGAGTAGACGCCCATAAATAATGAACTTATAATGTCCGGAAAATTCGACATCAACACCGGGATCGATCGTTAATTGATCTCCAGAGATGATTTGAATTTCACCATCGACAATATATGGACTTCCTGCCACATTCCATGTGCCATTTACGTTACCAGCACCGATATGAGTATCTGCAAATAGTTGGATTGAGAATAAAAGAATAAGACCAATGATTAAAATCATTTTTTTCATTGCATCCTCCTGCATAATTTTATTTGTAAACATTATTTTAAGGACCAACTTGTACTATTTTCATACCCTCATTATCGATCAGCAGTGCATAGCTGCAAAAATGAGTTAATGAAGTAGGTTCTGTGAACATTTCATAATAACCAAGAATAAATGGATTTATAATTGAAGAAATATCGATTGTGATCAATCCAATTTCGGAATCTGATATATATGCATATGAATTATCTACGTGAACTCCGGTGACAAATCCATCGGTTTCTACCTCTGCAACATAGGTTGGTAAAGCAGGATTGGAAACATCAAGAATGAGAAGGCCATCTTCACTATTTGCAATGAATGCATAATTATTCTGAACGAAAATATCTTTAGCGCCAGTTGTTGCGTATATGGTGCTTAATGTAGGATTGAAGGGATCTGTAATATCAAAAATTGCGATTCCATCCAAACCTTGTGCAATGTATGCATTGGTACCATCAACATAAATACTTCGAGCATGCCCTCCTGTTGAAACATTGGTAACAGGATGGGGGGCAGAACCAGAAATAAAAAATATAGACAGTCCGTTATCACCATCGGCAACATATGCAAAATCTCCAACTACTTCAATATCGTAAGGTATGCCAGATGTATGACTGCTATCAGTTACCACGGGATTGATTGGATCAGAAATATCTACCATTGATATTACGCCAGGTTTGGTAATGCTTCCACAATGGCTTGTCACATATAAAAAATCATCTCCGATGTCGGCGGAGAGTACGCGGTCTTCAAAGTCATCCATTGTGTGCACAATAGTAGGATTTTCAGGATTTCCAAAATAGATGATCTGCAAGCCAGCATAATTATCAGGAATATATGCATACCAGCCGGAAGTGATTATATCTTGAGCAATACCGGGTGTGTTTACAAAGCCAACTAAATTTAGGAGAATATTGGTCTTTTCCTCATTGCTGTTTGCAGAAGTGAATGTGCCCGAATAGGCATTAACTCTATAATAAAACGTTCCGCAAGGTTCTGTGATGTTATCAATATAAGAAATTGTATTGCTATCTACTATATCATAATTTATAATCCAATCCGTACCGCCGATCTTTTTATCGATATGGAAGCCGATCTCGCCTTCACTGTTATCCTGCCATGTCAGCTTGATCTTATTTTGATCGAGTTTCTGCAATGTGAGATTTGATGGAGCTAAAAATGTTGGAACAATTGAGTTTTCTATCGAATTAGATGTTGTGGTTGCAATAAATGCCTTGACTCTATAAAACACCTCTTCAAAGAGATTTACATCATCCATAAAAAATGTTGCATTTGCAATAAGAGTTCTGTATTTGGTTGTCCAATTACCGGTTCCGATCTTTTTATCAACATAATAACCTTCTTCGCCTACGCAATGGTCTTTCCAGCTTACCTCAACTTGTGCTTGAGTTTTTTGTTCAACCATAAGGTCACTGGGGTCACAATATGAGGACATGAAAGCAATTACTTCTGAATAAGGAGAGGATTCGTCTGTTGATTTATTATAAAACTTTATCTTATATGCATACACAAGACTGTCGTTCGTAGGAATATTGTCGAGATAGGTATTGTAAAGAGTCGAGATATTTTGAAAATTATCATTCCATCCGCCAGTGCCAACTTTTTTGCCGATAACAAAATAGAGTGTGTCAGAATCAGCATGATCTGGGATATGATAGGTCCATGTTATTTCGATGCGACCTTCATCTGTTTTTTTGATCTTGAGGTTTGAGGGAGCATTAGTAAGATCAGGATCTGTAAGTTTAAGATCACAGCTGACAAGGAAAAAGAATAATCCTGCACAGCAGAGCAGCAAGAGAAGGAAACAGTATCTATTTATTATTTTTGTCATTGTTTTCCTCATCTTCTTTAAAAAGATTTGAAGCATTCTGGTTTTTAAGACGGTGTTGTTCAAGTTGCTGCTGTGTGGAAAGTGCTTCCTTCTTTCGCTCGTTGAGAGGTTTAGAAATTTCAGCTTTTATGATGACTATCATTTCTCTTACGTTAGTTTCACGCCTATTTGAGCCCGTCAGGTAGCGTATGCCCAAAACCCACCAGGGAAGATCCTTGAGAATTGGAATGCCAACGCGGGTCACCGTTTCGTCCGTATCATATAAACCACCCATAACGGTTTCCTCGCCGTCATAAAGCAAAACTTCTGTTATGGATTCGCTCTTATTAATGATTGTACTTAGCTCACCTGGAGTAGCAGAGCTTTTTTGCACACTTGCAATCAGATGAATAGCTTCTCCTTCTTCGTTCTCAAGAACAGTTGGTGTAACGGACATGATAACACCTGTCTGGAAAAATTGATCACTAACATTGCCGGCATCATCTGTTTTTTTCACTGAGAAATCCTGGCCAACTTGGATCTTACCCTCCTTCCCGGAAATAACAACAATGGACGGACGTGCGATGATACTACCCTTCTGATGGGATTCCAAAATGCTGAAGAGGGTATTAATATCAATTGAAATATCTCCGGACTCGAGCTTTGTGGCAGCAGTAGCATTGAAAATTTCCTGTCCAACACCACTACCCTTGAAGTCCACAGATGCAACAACCTTACCATTGATAAGAGTGGACCAGTCAATGCCAACGCTTTTCAGCACAGACTTGTCCGCTTTAAAAAAGATAGAAGATATTTTAACTTGTTTTGTATCCGGTGTTATCTCATCAACTTTTTCTATTTCTTCTTCTATATCTTCAGTCGCATCGGTGATAACATATGAGCCGGGAAGATCTTCGAGCACAAGATCATTGAAGTTAATGATAAGAAAGAGTGCATTTTTCCAGTACACTTCTTTAATTGGAACGCCGATCTCTCCCGGGAAAGTACTCATGTTAATGATCTTTTTGCCTTCAAACTGAACGGACATTATCTCGAGCGCCATTACCGCTTCCGGGAAAGGTGTGTCGCGGGTCATTGAAACCAGTTCCTGATATGAGAAATCTTCATAGATCCACTGTGCAGATAAAGAACCTGCAAAAAGTGAACAAATTAAAAGTGATAGAATTATTTTTTTCATAATTCATTTCCTTGTAAATACATTTTGATTTCCTGTGAAATACCAATTCGATTAATATTAAAAACAGCACATTGCTGTTTCCAGTTAATATAATTAAGATATCCATAAGCCACTCTCGAACCCGGGACAAGGGTTACGATCATACCATTAATATCCCGAAGGAAGATCTTATCGGGGGTAAGACCAATTATAAGAGCAGTAGTTATGTTGATATACTTTTCTTCTTCGGATCGATCTATCGGAGAATGGATCTGTGAGTAGAAGGGATTATAAACCAGGTTTGAGTAACTGAAACTTCTGAAAGGAATTTCTGAAATTGAGGTGCCGGTTTGTTGGTCATAATATACAATCAGCTTCATAGAAAAATCGACTGTATCTTTCAGAGCAACTGATGTTTCTGAAATTCTTACGGATTCGATAACATAAAGTGGTGCTTGATATTCAACCTGATAAATAAAGAAATGCAGCGACTCAACATTTCCCGAACCATTCAACGTATATGAATTAAAGGGAAGTTCGCCCTTTTTGCCGCTCTGGGCGACCTTAAAGTCAAAATTAAAGTCTGGAATAAAGGTTTCGGTTATGTCAATGAGGTATTGATATGTTTGGCTGGGATTATCATTTTTAAGAATTATTTTATTATCTTCAAGTGCCTTTTTTTTCATGCTGTCTAATGAAGCAATGATCTCGTCCGTCTTACCAAGATCGGGATAAGTTTTGTTAAGTTTGGCAAGTGTTTTCTGGTTTTTCACCAATGCCGTTTTGTACTTTTCAAGCCGCTTTACAGATTGAGAATTTGAAAGCAGCCCTCCCACAAATACAAGAATAAGCAGTATACCAAGAACAATAGAGTTTCTTATTGCATAGGGCATGGCATCAATCCTTTATCTCAATTGCTTTGAGCTGAGCAATATCCGAAAGCCGATGTTTCGGATAATGTGCTATCAACTCATTCCAATAATAAAGAGCTTTATCAATTTCTTTGAGCTTGGCATGAGAATTGCCAAGCATCATCAAGGCATCAGGAGTTTTGACTGAATTTTGTTCAACAACAAATTCAAAAATAGTAATTGCTTCAGGGATATTATCCATCTGATACTGTGCTTCTCCCAAGAAATACTGAGCATTTGCTGCAAGCTCACTATCGGGGTATTTCTTCGTGAACGAATAGAAGCCATTATAAGCGCCCTGATAATCATTGGAAAAATACTTATCTAGTATAACCGAGTATTCTTTTTGAATCTTATTATTTTGGAGCTTGTAAAGCATCTCGGTTTTATTTTCTTGAGTTTGAGGAGCAATTTGAGTATGATATTTGATCTTATTTTTTGCAATAGGTGCTAATCTATTATTAGGATATTCAGCGATAATTCTATTCCAATAGATCTTTGCCTGAGGGATATTTTGATTTTTAGCATAGGCATTACCGAGCATCATAAGTGCATCAGGAGTTTTCAGTCCTTTCTGCTCGATGATCTTATTAAAAATAAGAATTGCCTGATCGATATCATCCATTTGATAAAGACATTCACCCATCAGGTAACTTGCACTGTTTGTATATTTTCCATCTGGAAATTCAATAAGGAATTGTTTAAATTTATCATATGCTTGCTGATATTTCCCAGAAAAGTAGAGGTCAGTGATTTGCTGGTAGAGAATTTTATCATTATTTGAAACTGTCTGGGTTTTTGTCGTCGGCTTTTCTTGCTTCTCTTTGACAGGTTTGATCTTATCTATTTGAACTCGTGGCGATTTTAATTGTTCTTTGTCTTTGATGAATTCGATACCCGGCTCACCTTCTTTTTTCTGCTTTGCAATTTCAAGAGGATCGGGATATCCAAAGGTAATGTCATATTGCCAGACGCTCACATTTTGTATTTTGTTTTCTGTTATCTTCGCAATCATTCCGTCGGGAAAGAGATTCGAGAAGGTGATAACGTTTCGCTTTCTTGTTGTGAAGCCGCTTATCTTAAAGGTATTATCCAGACTGTTCAGGGTATTAAGCCAGCTGACCTTGTGCTCTTTATAAGAATTTGAGATGACATTCAATATATAGTACCATTGATTTTTATTACCAACTAAGCCACCGACTTTTTTGAGATTTACTTGTAGTGCTTCGATCTCATTTTGCACCTGCTGCAATTTTGTTACAATTGCGCGGTTTTGTCTTAGTTCGAGCTCAACTTGGCTGTTGTTACGATTTACATCTATGATTTCTTTGCTGATGTTTAGATTTTTAAAAGTGGCTGAAAATGCAATATAAAATATTGCAATCATGATAATAAAGCCGTGCCACGCTATCTTGAAGGGTTTCTGGCTTTCAATTATTTGGGATGACAAAAGGTTGCAGGGATAAAAGTTTTTATTTCGTCCTTCCAAAGATTTCCATGCAAGTGCTATTGGAATGCAGTAATTGGCGATTCTTTCAGGCGTGAAAGCTTGTTCTTTTGACTGAGGAATATGGAGCTTATCAAGAGTAATTCTGGAAATATTAGCACCGGAATTGATCTTGCTGCGGAAATACTCGACGTCATCATCCTTTGCCATTTCTCCTGCAAAAAGGATATTACTTGTGATATTCACATTAGAAGTATCCTGCTCAAGCATTATCTTGGAGTATATAACCTGCCGCATGTGCTCGATGTCAGTATCCGGTACTATTAGGGGGAAGCTCTTCACGAAATCATTTCCCTTCATCACAATGCCAAATTTAGTATCGACGCCAATAAAGATTATCAAAACATAGTCTTCATCAGAGAAATTGTAATTATTGCGAACAAGATTCATAAGAGAAATTTCATTTGGCTCAATATGGGTGTAGAAGAATCTCTTTTTGGAAACAAGCGGATTTATATCCTGCAGCGCACGAAAGATATCGTTTCTTCCTCTTTCTACAAAAGCAAGAAGCGAATTATCTTTGTTGCTAATAAAATCAAAAGTGAAATTCTTGTTTTTTATATCTTGTTTTGTAAGGATCTCATCACGTAATTGTTTTTTTATTTTTTTGATGGAGCGAGATTTGGCAAAAGTTTCATCAAACTGTGTGAATGAAATGTTTTCTTCAGGAGCATTCATTGATATTTTACATGAGTCAAGAGGAAATTGCGAGATAAGACTGTGAAATTCCTGCCTACTTGTCATGACCGGCTCAGCTCCTGCTATTGGTTCGATCTCAGATTCTTCAAGTTCTGCAAGATCGGGTATCTTGAAATCTTCGTCAAAGTCTGCAAGGTCAAGGATCGGAGCAGCTTCTTCAGGTTCTGTTGGAGTAGTTGTCTGTGGTTCAACAGGCGTTTCATCATGAGGGAAAAGAGGAAGGGAAAGAGTCGTTTCCGTAAGCTCGGCGAGATTTACCTTACCGTTGACGAGCGTAAGCTGGGCGACCTTGATGGTCATTCCATCTTGAAATATGCCAAGTGCAGTTTTTTCTTTTTTGCTTATTTTCATAAAATTATGAGTAAGTTAGAAGCTGCTGCATCCTTTTTCTATTATTGGAGTAGTTCATAGCAACCTCTTTTGAGATTTCACCTTTCTTATGCAGATTGAAAAGATCCTGCTCGAGTGTTATCATGCCGTATTTTTTTCCTTCAGTGATCATCTGATAGATCTCATTAATATTCTGATTTCGGATTGCCGCTTTTACAGAAGGCGTCACAGAAAGAATTTCTTTTGCGAGACTTAGTTTGCCTTGTATATTTGGGACCAATTTTTGAGAAATAATGACAGAGAGCGTATCGGCGAGACGAAGACGAATTCGCTCCTGTTCTCTTGTCGGGAATTCACCTACAATTCTATGAAGACTATCAATAGCAGAGCTTGTATGCAGAGTTGAAAACGCTTTATGTCCACTGTCTGTTGCTTCCAGCACTCTGGCAATAGTGTCCGGCTCTCTCATCTCGCCTACAATTATAATGTCGGGATCTTGCCGTAAAGCTTGAACAACACCATTCTTGAAGGAAAGCACATCTTCACCGACTTCCCTGTGACGAAGAATACACCTATCAGACTTATGAACATACTCAATGGGTGCGCCAAGAATAATAATATGTGCATCATTATTATGATTGTTCATATCAACAATAGAATCCAAAGTGCTGCTTTTTCCCGAACCGGTAATACCGGTAATGAGGATGAGTCCTGATTTCTCATATTGCAGATCCATTCTTTGCATGATCGGTAGTGGAAATCCAAGAGATTCAATTTTGAAGAGATTTTGATTGATCCTACGGAAGTTTCCTACAAGTACATTACTTTCATAATAGATATCGCTACGGAACCTGCTCGATCGTTCTCCTTCTTCGAGAACCATACCGACAGAAAGGTCAACGTTTTTATCTTTAAAAAGTAGCACTTTCTGGTCGTCGGAAAGCACGCTGAGAAGGATCGCTGTTACCTCATCGTTATTGTAATGAGGCATTTCCTTATTGGGCGATTTAGTTCCGTAAGTTCTGTACCACACATAATTGTTTGAGCCTGGACCGCCAATATCAAGGTCAGAAGCATCTATTTCCCGCATGTACTTGAGAAGTTTACGAAGATGTTCGTATGCTTCTTCACGCCACGCAGCATTGTAAGTTATGATCTTATTAATGTTCTGGAAACGGCTTGTTCCAGTTAAGTATTCAGGTAAACCAACAAGCAATTCCGGAGTAAATGATAAACCCATAGCAGACCTGCCTATGCTTTTTTATTGTTGATTATCATATTCAATATCATAAACAAATTGATCTTGAAGAAAGATTATTTTTCTCCGGTTACGAGCTTGAGCATGACAATACGCTGAATCGATTTCCTCCATTTGGAGAAAAGACAGTTAATAAGATTGATCATGAATCGTTTCATCAGGCGCTCGCCCTTGTATGCGAAGAAGTCGAGGAGTTTTTTTCTATCGAAGAAGCGTATCTGGCATGCAGTTTCAGAACGAAGGTTTGTGAAGTTGGAACTGGCGAGGATGAAGTTTTCTTCTGCCCATGTGTCATTCTTTCGGAGATAGTCAACGGTGGTATTACTTAGCCAGATGGATACTTCACCGGATTCTACAAGCACGATTGAATCTGAGTTTTCGTTATCAAGAGCAATAGTTTGACCGGCTTCAAATTTGCGTGCCCTTCCAAGTGCCAAAAAATCAACCTTCTCTTCTTTGGTGAATCCATGCAGCATAGCCGGCTCATTTTTTGTGCCTTCAGTTCCGGGTTCAAAAGCTTTTTGAAGAGGACCGTATAGATCTTCTCCATATTGCAAACCCTTTTTTACTGCTTCGAGAAGTTCTTCTGCATTGATGGGTTTGGAAAGATACTGAAACGCACCGGCATGAACTGCTTTTACCGCACCTTCGATGCTGGAAAATCCTGTAGTGATAATGATCACAGCAAGGGGTTGCTTCTTCTTGATACGCTTCATGGTTTCCAGCCCATCCAGGCGGGGCATGACCATATCAATCATGTAGAGATCAAAGTCATCATAGTTCATTTTATCAAGACCATCTTGACCGTCAACAGCAAGAGTGACCTTATAGCCCTCTTCTTCTAAAAATTCTTTACACAGCTCTCTGATGCTTTCCTCGTCATCGATGATTAAAATGTGTTTTTGCATATAAATATCCTGACAGATTTATTTTTTTCTTGCCTGCTTGATCAGAGGTAGCCGCTTCAATTCTTGCAGCCGTACGAGGATACCATTGATCTTATTTATCGCTTCTGCAATTTGATTGCTGGATTTGTGGAGTTTTTCATCATCATATTCGCTTGCTGCTCTTTTTACTCTGCTTAAAGAAAGCGAGATTATGCTTAGAGGATTATTAATATCATGGTCGATACCCACAATACTTGCAGATACTTTTACTACTTCTTTATAATCATTGATTTGCTTTTCATCGATAACTAAATTTTCTTCCTTACCACGCAAGAAATCTCCCTGGCTCTTGAGTTTGTCATTTGCTTCCAACACTTTGAGCGAGAGCCTTTTTACGATATCGCTTGTATAACTTGAAATGAATGCAATAACAGTGAACAACCCCGTGTAGGATATAAGAAAGATCGTCTGGGTTGCTAGATCTGAATTATATGGTTGCCCACAAACCGGTACAAGCCAACCAAAATTGTACATGAGAATGAGAAGAAGCAAACTCAAACTTCCGATCATAGCAGCAATAAAGCCACCCATTTTTTCGATCGATAAACTCGCAGTGACAACTGCAACAAGGAATATCCACACAAATGAACTATCAAGCCCGCCGGTAAGATGAACAACTATGACTCCAAAAATAATATCCAGCACGATCTGAGCAGCTCCGATAACATAATTGGAGGTAATGATCTGAAGATGAAATAGAATATTGAGAACGCTTATACCAAGAAATGCTCCAACAAAAACAACAATAGGAATAGTTTGACTAACCATGCCAATGCGAAGTAAACCAATCGCAAAGAGAACAAGCACGATAAACCAGCGTATCTTCAACCACCAAGTAAACATCATTTTTTCCGAGTCTAATAATCTAATTTGCTCCATAAGTTTATCCTTATTTTTTATTTTATCCTTCATTCCACTCCGCTATTTCTAAAGATATATCTATAGGAAGAGCATCAAAGGCATCCGAAATGGCATCTGCATCAAAACTAATCGTTGCATGAGCACCAACCGTTGCATCCCCTATCACATACACAGCGCCGGTGATGTCAGATTGAGCGCCAACAAGGAGTTCACCAAAAACAACTAATATGCCATCAAAATCAATATGAGCAGTCGAATTAAAGTCACCATTTACGACGAGAATCCCTGACCCTGACCAGAAAGATTGGATTCGTAAATCGTTGTTCATCCAGGTCAGACTATCAGGCATTGGTTCATTATTGGCGGGAGTTTCAATGTACGAACCCCGAGAGATACACTCATCCTTAAATTCTTGTTCAGTCATACCGAAAACACCGGCAAAATCAAATGTGGAATCTTCAACAACAATCCCACTAATAACCGCTTTCGCCTTAACAGTTATTGAGCCACCCGTGACAATTGCGGCAGTGATATTAAGAACAAGTCCCTCGTCTGTAAAAAATCCAAATCGTGCGTAACCATGATGAGAGACCTGAGATTCCAACTCAATATAACTCACATAAGAATCTACACGGATCGTTCCATCGGTAGTAGGTGCATAAATAATACTATCTATAGTACCATCCAAAACATCGAGAGGAACAAAATTATTTATTGTGCCGCGCGTGCTGTCTATAAATGTGACATTTCCCTTCAGAAGCTGTCTTATGCCATATTGAAGCGCATAATTTGAAAGCGAGCGCGCTTGTATCTGTGCAATATCATCAGTAATGATTTCCGGAACGTCATCGCCACTTTTACCGCTGGAAATGACAATGCCTACAACTACAGCAAGTAAAAGAACGGAGATGACAAGAATTGCTTTTCCCATGATTTTACGGTTTCCAGTAGAGGATTTCGATGTCCTCTAAGGTTATTTCTCCAGTTTCTTCTTCAGGTTCTTCCTCTTCGGGTTCAGGAAGCCCCGGATCTGGTGAAACTGTTGGGTCAGAACAAGTTATTTCAATCCACCAATGATCCATTGCATTTCCAGGTCCGTGAGAGTTTCTAAGATTTACTGTCATGCTGTCTGAGGTTATTGTATAAGCGGTACTTGTGGCGAGGGTTATGTCGCTTCCATTTACAGTAAGGATTCTACCATCATTCTTGCAGCGTAGGCGGATTTCTGTTGCAGAACCAGAGTATGTATATGATGAACCGCCAGAAAGGAGTGTTCCTCTATCTATCTGCCCACTCGGTGTTTGCATCTGAAAACGGTTAGAAGAATTGTTTGTGGGATTTATATGAAGATCTGCTTCCATTGAAAGGGCTGGAGTTTCTTCTTCCTCTTCTGATTCACCGCCGGAATAGCTGAAGAGAACAGTTGCGAAACTTGTATGATCCGTTTCATTTCCATATTCATCTTCACTTACAAGTGCTGTGATATCAACCTGAACCAAATATGATGCACTACCAGAAGGAGAATCATCACCGGAATCATCGATGTCAGGAATAGGATCTGTCCATCCTGTATTTGCAGTAATACTTCCACTGCCGGTTATTGTAATTGTGTTCGCTACAAGGATTCCGCTGATACTTCCGCTGCCGGTTATTGAGGCATCTGCATTTGGGGCATACAAAGCTCTTACATATGCATTAGCCGCTCCGTTCACATCAACGGATGAACCCCCACAAATAATATGACCTGTAATACCTCCAGAACCACCAATTCGAACACTTGCAGTTTCTAAGTATACTGAACCGTTGTACTCGGTGGATCCGGCAAAATTAAGATCTGCAGCTCCAGAGTAATACATATGGACTTTACTTGCATCACCACCGGTATTTATAATACTGCTTCCTGTAAGGGAAAATGAATTTTCAACATAAAATATCAAATTGCCGGTTCCCAGAAGTTCAATATATCCTTGCCCAACACTAAGACTTCCGACAACTATTCTTCGGGTACCGGATCCTACATCGATTGTGATCGTTCTGCTACTTGTGGCACTTATTGAAGAATAATATCCGTCATCATCAATAAGATATTCGCCTGAAGGAGTCCACGGTGTACTGAAAGAACCCCGATCGGTTAGTTCCGGAAAATCAGGATAAGTTGGAAGAGGATACGTTCGCGTGGAAGGCAGGTTCGAGATCGTTCCTGTAATATTATCTTCCGGTACGCGTCCCCATCCGTCGCAATGGATCACACTTGTGTAATCAGCGCCCGGTCCAACATAAAAATCTCCATCTATAATTGTGCTCCATGCAAAATTAACACTGTTAGCAACAGTGGAGTTCGTTCCGGTTGTTCCATTGATACTTGCGCTGCCGGTAAGAGTAATTGCTCCGTTGGCGAAAACCATATCAAGAGCTGGTATTGTAACACCTTCCTCTTCTTCCTCCTCCTCTCCTTCATCACCTCCTCCTTCGACTAAAGTATCGCCAAATTCATAAGTGATCATATCGATACTTCCGTCAAGGGCAGGAACATCAAAAAATGCATAATGAT
>JACKQG010001874.1_pt1 | contig 28404 bp, 26 predicted proteins | sample 8237621 | NCBI WGS metagenome assembly JACKQG01 (sample SAMN15677084, study PRJNA649215) | marine metagenome | biome: marine; feature: Black Sea; material: saline water; isolation source: suspended particulate matter (SPM) from the Black Sea western gyre | collected 2013-06-09/2013-06-10 | depth... | reverse complement strand
GCACTTCTTATGTTTGCTTTTTTGAACTATATTTTGCCACAAAATTTAATTATATCTCTGATAAAATTAGGGTTATTATTAATTGTTTTAGGAATTATTTTTTATAATCTTATTCTAAAACAAAAATATAAATTGATTATTGATAATTTGAAAATAGGATGATATTTTGAGTGAAATGAAGAAGGTTTTGTATATTACATATTTTTTTCCACCTCTTGATGGAGTTGCTCCGCAAAGACGATTAAAATATGCCAAATATTTGCCAAATTTTGGAATAGAACCAATAATATTAACCATTAAACCAATTCACTATTTTGCTTATGATTATGGGCTCCTTAAAGATTTTCCATCATTTATTAAAATATACCGAACTGGCAGCTTTGATCCAAACCGACTTTTATATTTGCTGAAAAGAATAAAATCCTTATTTTATAAATCTTCCTCAAAAGTGGTAAATTCTGCTCAACCCACAATATTTAGCGAATCATTGAAAAAATTCATAAGGTCATTTTTTCCAATTGATGAGAAGATAGGATGGCTTCCATTTTGTCTTATTAAGGGGTTGAAAATCACACAAAAATATAAAGTAAAAGCCATAGTTGTTTCATTGTCTCCATTCCATAGTGCTATCACAGGATGGCTCATTTCAAAAATAACATCTTTGCCATTAATTTTGGAATATGGAGATTTGTGGAATTTAGCACCATATCCGCTTTATAAAAATATAATTTTTAAGACACTAAGCGAATGGCTGGAAAGGAAAGTTCTTAAGGATGTTGCTTATGTTGCAGTTACTACTCCAACTGCAAAAACTAAAATGTTAGAAAAATATCCTTTTTTGCAAAAGGATAAAATTGATGTGCATTATTATGGATGGGCCAGAGAAGACTTTATTCATTTGGAAGAAAGTAAATTTATAAGTAAAAAACCTATCAAAATTGGATATGCTGGGACTTTTACTGGCTATCAGACACCAGAATACTTTTTAGATGCATTTGCTGAATTGGTTAACAAAAAGAAAATTACGATAAATGATTTTGAGTTTCATTTTCTGGGGAATTATAGTAAAGAAATCAGGGAACTTTTTAAAAAACCGCCTGTAAGACAAATAATTCATTTGCATCCTTATATGCCGCATCAAGAATGTTTAGCATTTATGAAACAAATGAATTATCTTGCGATCTTTCTTGGAGGAGGGAATAGAAGTAATGTAGTTATTCCAGGAAAATTGTTTGATTACCTTGCCTTAAAAGTTCCCATTATTGGATTTTCGCATAAAGGTGGAGACCTATGGAATATTCTTGAGAAATATGGTTTTCCCATTGCTGAATTTGACGATATTAATGAAAATATGAAATTAATATTAAATTTGATGAAACAGAAAACAGTTCAATGTTTGACTGATGAAGAATTGAAAATATATGAAAAAAAGTATATTTGCTCTCTGCTGGCAAAAAATATAAAAAGAATTATTGAACAGGAAAAGTAGTGAAGAAAATTAGAATATTACATATTCAACTGCTCCCTTTGCTTTCTGGAGTGCAGAATGCAATGCTTAATCTTATTACAAATCTTGATTCAAAGGAGTTTGAGTTTTCAGTAATTTCTGCACCCAATGGTCCTTTAATTCAAAAACTAAAGGAATTGAATATCGAACATTTCTCGATTCCTGAATTGGAAAGAAAAATAAATATTAAAGATATTATTGTCTTTTTGAAAATCTATTTAATTTGCCGAAAAGGCAATTTTGATATTGTTCATACACACTCTTCAAAAACAGGATTTTTGGGGCGTATTGCTGCAAAATTGGCTGGAACAAAAGGTGTTATTCATACTGTTCAAGGTTTTCCATTTCATCCATTTCAAAGTAGAATTGCTCATACATTTTTTAAAGCTCTTGAGAAAGTTGCAAGTTTTTTCTGTGACAGGATTATCTCAGTAAACAAATGTGAGTATGAAATGGCAATAAAACAAAAATTCATACAACAAAATAAAATTACCTTCATCTATAATGCTGTGAAAAAAGTTGAAGCCATAAAATCAAAATATAAAAAATCCGATTTTGAGTTCTCAAAAAATGACATCATAATTGGTTCAGTTAGCCGATTTGATGAACCCAAAAATAACATCAACTTGATAAATATTGCAATCGAAATTGTTAAAGAAAACAGCAACATACATTTCATCTTTATTGGTAATGGCTCAAAATTAGAAACTGCAAAAAGAATTGTTAAAGAAAACGGATTTGAAAAGCGAATTTTACTTCCTGGTTGGAAAAATGATATTCCTGATTGGCTCGCATTATTTGATATTTTTATTTTATATTCAAAATGGGAAGGACTATCATTATCTATTTTGGAAGCAATGAGTGCCGGCAAACCAATTATTGCTTCAAAAATAAAGGGGAATAATGAACTTGTAATTGACGGAAAAAATGGTTTTTTGGTCGAAATCGGAAAACATAAAATTCTGAAAGAAAAAATTGTTTGGCTTGCAAATCATAAAAGAGAGAGAAAAAAAATGGGATTGGAAAGCAAAAAACTTGTTCAAGAAGAATTCAGTTTAGAAAATTTTGTAAAATCTTACAAAAACGAATACATTAAATTATATCAGAAAAAATTATGATTTATTTTGGAATTGCATTATTTTCATTCTTAACGACTTATTTGATAGTTCCGCTAAATTGCAAACTTTCAACTAAACTTGGAATAATCGATATTCCAAGAAAAAGAAGTATTCACAAAATTGCAATTCCAAAAAGTGGCGGACTCTCACTTCTGATTGGACTATTTCTGAGCCAATTTCTTTTTCTTGTTTTGGGAAAACAATCTTTTTCACTACTTTTTGTGGGCTTAATTATCGGCGGATTTTTGATTTTCATTCTTGGAATTCTCGATGACTATTTCGATATCCGCGCTTGGATAAAAATTTTTATAGAAATTATTATCGTTCTCGTTATCATCTCTTTTGGTTTTAAGATAAATTTAATTACTAATCCATTCGGCGCTTCGATTTCAATAGGCATTTTTTCAATTCCAACTACGATTATCTGGTTTTTACTTGTTATGAATGCGATAAATTTAATTGACGGTCTGGATGGTTTGGCGACTGGAATTGTTGCGATTGTATTTTTGATTATTGGAATTTCCAGTTCGGTCACTTCAAACGAATTTGTTGCGTATTTTTCATTCGCATTATTGGGCGGATGTCTCGCTTTTCTGAAATTTAATTTTCATCCGGCAAAAATATTTCTTGGCGATGCAGGAAGTTTGTTTTTGGGATTTAATATCGCAGCACTTTCAGTTGCAGGAAATGCCCAATACAAAGGCACGACCGCAATGACAATGTTGATTCCGATGATTGTACTTTCGTTGCCTTTGATTGACACATTTTTGACATTTTTCAGAAGGTTGAAGAGACCGAAAAATTTATTTCAAGCGGACAAAAATCATCTTCATCATAAAATGTTGGAATTAGGTTTTTCTTACAAAACTGTTGTTTTAATCGGATATTTTCTAACTGGATTATTCGGCCTGATTGCACTCGGATTTTTATTAGTTGACAAAAGGATTTTGCTGATTCTTATAATGTTTTTTGTGATAATATTGCTTTTTATATTTTGGGCAATAATTCGAAAGGAATTCTTCAAATGAGAAGACAAATTTTGCTGCTCCTGTTTCTAATTATTTTGATTTCAAAATCATTTTGCTATGAACCGGAAGACATTTATTTGAACAATTGGAAAACTTATACGAACACAACTTATATTCATCAAATTTGCTGCAAAGGTGATTCGATTTTTGTCGCAACTTGGGGTGGAATTAGTGTTTTCAATAAGAAGGATTCAACTTTTTCTGCTTTAGTAAAAAGCGATGGATTGAGTAAAAATGAAGTTCGCTCGGTTCATTATATTCCTTTGATTGATGAGTTCTGGTTTGGATGTTACACAGAAGGAATTTCGCGATATAAAGATGGCGAATTTATCAAGCCATATCAGGAAAATCAGGGTGTTGATGCAGATTTCATTAACGATATTATTTCTAATGAAAATTACATATTTTTAGGAACTGACAAAGGTTTAAATATGTTTGAAATCAACGAAAATGGAGAGCATATTTTCAAGAAAACATTTTTGAGCGAGAAAGAAATAAATTGCATCACTTTTGACGATTCAAATAGAATTTGGGTTGGCACAAATACTGGAATTGATTATGTAAAAGCCATATCTTATGATTATATGTGTTTCCCAGATAATTGGTATGAATTAGGCGATGAAAAAATAACTGCACTTGATTATTGTGTAGATAAAATCTATTTTGGGACAGAGAATGGATTGGGAATTATTGATATTTCTGACACTTCGCAATTTAATATTCAATTTCCAGTATTTGGAGAAGATTTATCGTCTTCAGAAATTTCTGCTGTTTTAGCTCAGAATGATTCAACGCTTTGGGTTGCAATTGGAAGTTGGAATGAGACTGACCAAAATTTTGATAACGCAGATGGAATTTATAGATTTACCTCTTCAGATACAGTTCACTGGAATGATGAAGGTTCTATTTTATGCAACCAAATTTCAGACGTAGAAGTTGATGATGAAAACAACATTTGGATTAGCACTTGGGAAGATGGTTTATTTTGTTTTGAGGATGGAGAATGGAAGCACTACAAACGAAATTGTATTAATAGCAATCTTATAACTGTGATGATGATGGATAGTAATCAGAATTTGTGGTGTGGTTTTGGAACAAAATATCCCAATACTACTTCTCGTGGGATTAAGGGAGTGTCACAATTAGATCGGAACAGCAAAAATTGGACAAACTTTCGTCATAACCAAAGTAGCACAGATTCATCTTTATGGTCCGACCGAATATTTAGAATGTGTGAAGATAAAAATGGGAATAAATGGTTTGGCACATGGGGACATGGTTTAGGTATTCTAAATAATTCAGAGACAGAATGGACGGTTCACAGGGCACCCGATACAGAATGGATGATTTTTAATGGTAATTCTGGCAACCAGGTTTCACTTCTTGAATGTGATAATGAAGCAAATGTGTGGATTGGAGGATATGGTGCAACTCCAGGTGGGGTTACTATATTGAAACCTGATAGTTCGTTTCAACAATTTTGTCCAGAACACCTTTTTGAGGATACACACGCTACTATGTGGACAATGCTTTTGAGTATGGATAAAGTTTGGCTGGGAGGATTTTATACTGGTATACAGTACTGGGATTCTTCTGGATTTCCAGAAACCGATGGTGAACATTGGCGTCAATTTAGCGGAATAGATGGCAGTTGTTTTGATTTTGATATTCAAGAGACCAATTATGGCAACTGCATATTTGCTGGCGGAGTAGATGGATTGTATCTTTACGATGAAGGTTGGAACGAATGGTTCAAATTCACAAATGGAAGTGATAGCAATATCAAAGAATATAGATGGAATGGCGGAGATTGGGATGGATGGCTTGCATACGAAGAGAACGAACAACGGCTTGGTTCAGGAATAACAAATCAGATAAATGCTGTTTTTGTTGACCCACACGGAAGAAAATGGCTCGGCACACAAGGTGGCGGAATTTCTATGCTTGATGTGAATAATTTTTCCTTCACAAATTTTAACACGGAAAATAGCGATTTGTGTAGCGATGTCGTCCTATCATTTGCATATAACGAATATACTGGCGAACTTTTTGCTGGAACTTCAGAAGGACTTTCCATCTTCAATATTGGTGCGAGTAAAAAATATAAATCCGAATCTCAAATCGTTGAAAAACTTACCGTTTTTCCAAATCCATTTAAGCCAGCAGAACATAGTTCTATCTATTTTGAACCTTCTCCAAACAACGAACTGCCGCATGGGAAAAACAATTTGTATATTTATAATTTTGCCGGAGAATTGATAAAAATTCTTCCAGAATCAGATAGATTCAGATTTTGCTGGGATGGAAAAAATGATGCGGGAAAAAATGTCGCAAGCGGAATATATTTCTATGTCATTTCGTCAGAATTTGAAGATATTCATCTTAATGGGAAATTTGTAATAATAAGGTAGCAAATCGGTTGAAAGAGTCCAACAAAATAAGGAGATTTTTTGGCTTTTAAGTTGGATGATAATATTCAATATGTCCAAGGAGTTGGGCCAAAACGCGCCAAACTTCTCAATAAATTAGGAATCAAAAATATCGAAGACATCCTATTTTACTTTCCGAGAAATTACATCAATAAAATTACTGACAAAAAAATTTCCGAGCTAAAAATAAATGAAATTACATCGATAAAAGCGAAAATTATCTCATTTGGGAAAATCGGAAATAGATTTCAGAAAGCAAAATTTCAAGCAATAATATCCGACGGTTCGGGATATTTGAAGTGTATTTGGTTCAACGCTTCGCCGTGGTTGGAAAAACAATTCGAAATTGGAAAAGAGATTATCATTCTTGGAACTCTCAAATATTATTACAATTCGCTTTGTATGTTGCATCCAGACATTGAATTTGCGGATGAGAAAAAAGAGAGTTTTTGGGCGAAGCAAAATTTCCTTCCCATTTATCCGCTTACAGAAGGATTGTCAAATAAAATTTTTCAGAAAATCATTTTAAATATTTTCAATAAAGGGTTTGTAGTTTCCGAGACACTTCCGAAATATATTCTCGAGAAGCAGAAATATTTGGAAATCGAAGAAGCATTGAAAAAAATTCATATGCCAAATTCGCGCGAAGATATCTCTGTTTCAAAAAAAAGATTCATTTTTGAAGAACTTTTTTATCTGCAAATAATGCTTGCTCGACGAAATATTTATTGGCATAAAGCTACTGGAAATCAGATGAAATTGAAAAAGACGCTCACAACTCAACTCAAAAACAGATTGTCCTTTGAACTTACAACTGCTCAGAAAAAAGTTCTGAATGAAATCGTGGATGATATGAAATCTCCATTTCAGATGAATCGTTTGTTGCAAGGAGATGTCGGTTCTGGCAAGACAATTATCTCCATTTTTGCAATGCTTTTGGCAATCGAAAATGGATTTCAGGCGGCAATTATGGCACCAACAGAAATTCTCGCGACGCAACATTATTTTGCAATTAAAGAATTTTTAAGTGAAATTGATGTGAAAATCGGATTGCTTCTCGGCGGAAATTATGCTGGAAAGAAAAAATTAAAACAGGACATTTTAGATGGAAAAATTGATGTTGTCATTGGCACTCATTCGCTGATTCAAAAAGATGTAAATTTTCAAAATTTGGGTATTATAATTATTGACGAGCAGCATCGCTTTGGAGTTATTCAGAGGCAATCTCTTTCTCAAAAAGGGCAGACGCCAGATAAAATTTTTATGAGTGCAACTCCAATTCCACGCTCGCTTGCACTGACAATTTATGGAGACCTTGATGTTAGCGTGATTGACGAACTTCCACCTAATCGGCAAAAGATTTATACAAGCTGGATTTCGGCAAATAAAAAACCAAAAGTTTTTGAATTTGTAAATAAACAAATTTCAGAGGGAAGACAAGTTTATTTGGTTTGTCCGCTGGTCGAAGAAACCGAAAAATCAAATCTTCTCGATGCAACTTCTACTTACGAAAGATTGAAAAATGGGATTTTCCAAAAACATAAATTGGCACTTCTTCACGGCAGAATGTCTAATCAGGAGAAAGATGAAATTATGCATCAATTTAAGAATGGAAAAATTGATATTCTGGTTTCCACAACGGTGATAGAAGTTGGCATAGATGTGCCGAATGCCACGATTATGATAATTGAACATTCTGAACGCTTTGGTCTTTCGCAACTGCATCAATTAAGAGGAAGAGTCGGTCGGGGAGCGCACAAATCGTATTGTGTTTTGGTTGCGTATGAACCAATTAGCGAGGAAGCGCTATTGCGTCTGAACACAATGAAAGAGACAAATGACGGATTTCAAATTTCAGAAGTTGATCTTGAGATTCGCGGACCTGGAGAATTTTTCGGAACTGATCAATCAGGAATTCCAAAATTTAGAATTGCCAATATTGTTCGCGATAGAAAAATATTAGAACAATCTCGGAAGCTTGCATTTGAAGTGATTTCTGAAGATTATGATTTGAATTTAGAAAAGCATAAATTTCTAAAAAAGAAATATAAAAAAGATTTTTTGAGAAAAGAAAAGTTGTTTAGTTTTTGAGAAATTTTAAATTTTATATCTTTTTCTTCAAAATCGTTGTAACAAATCTTTCCGGCTGAAATAATTCTTGTGCCAATTTTTGAATATGTTTCGGTTCAATTTCTTCAATTTCTCTTATCACATCATCAATTTGCATAATATTATTTATGTAAATATACTCTCTCGCTAACCGATTCATTCTCGCAGTTGTGCTCTCCAAACCAATAACTAAACTTGATTTCAATTGCACTTTTGTCGTTGATAGTTCGGTTTTTGTTACTGGTTTTTCCACAATATTCTGAATTTCTGATTTAATCAATTTGAGACATTTCTTGCTGTTTTTTGGAGTCGTAGCAGCGTAAATTCCTAAAAAACCGGTATCGTGAAAGAAATTTATAAACGAGTGAATATCATAGCCAATACCATACTTTTCTCGAATATTCTGAAAGAGTCGCGAGCTCATTCCGCCGGATAAAATAGTGTTTAAAACCAACAATCTAAGCCGACGATTGTCATTATATGGAAAAGTTCTCACGCCAGTACAAATGTGTGTCTGCTGCCCAGTTGCCCAATTGTAGATATTATTTTTTTTCCGAATTTCTGGGATTTGCATAAACTTTCGCTCATCGGTTTTTCCAAATTTGAAGTTGAAATATTTTTTCACATATTTTACTAAATCATCGTGATTTACAAAACCTGAAACCGTAATGATGATTCGTTGCGGAATATAAAATTTTTTTATAAAATTTGAACAACTTTTTTTCTGAAATTTAACAACGGATTTTTTATTTCCAGCAACGGAATGACCGAGCGAATGCCGAGGAAAAAGGTTTTCGATAAATTTTTCAAAAATATATTCATCAGGATTATTATTGGTATGACTAATTTCTTCAAGAATAACCTTTTTTTCCTTTTTGATTTCGTTCAAAGGAAATGTCGAATTTTGAATTATGTCAGCGAGCAAATCAATGCTTTGTGGAAGATTATCTGATAATGAGCGTGTGAAAAAACAGGTGATTTCCTTTCCAGTGAATGCATTAATGGCGCCGCCTATCGACTCAAGAAAATGTGCAATCTCATATTTGTTTCTTGAAATAGTTCCCTTGAAAAGCATATGTTCAACGAAATGAGCAAGCCCATTATTTTCAGCATTTTCATTACGCGAACCGACATTTATCCAAACGCCAACGGAGATTGAACGGACATAATCCACATTTTCAGAAAGAATAGTTAAGCCATTTTCAAGAACAGTTTTCTTGTATCCCATAAGTTTTTAGATTTTATTCTTTATCGCTTCTTGAACAGCATTTGGTACATATTCTTTGACCGAACCGCCCAATTCGATAATTTGTTTAATCAAACTTGAACTGAGGTAGAGATATTTATTTTGAGGAGTAAGAAACACGGTCTCAATATCTTCACAAAGTGTGCGATTAGCAAGGGCAATTTGAAGTTCGTATTCAAAATCAGAAACGGCTCGTAAACCTCGAATCATAATTGAACTATTTTTCTCTTTAACAAAATTGACCGCCAATCCATCGAACGAATTAACTTCTACATTTTCAATATGTTTAGTCGCATTTTTTGCCAAATCAACTCTCTCTTCGAGCGTGAAGAGACATTCCTTATTCGTCTTATTTGCAACTGCCACGATTACTTTTCCAAATATTTTTCGACCTCTTTCAATAATGTCGATATGACCATTTGTTATCGGGTCGAATGTGCCGGGATAGATTGCTATTTTGCTCATTTTCTCCTTCTGAAAATTGAAATTTGAAACTTGATATTTGTTTTTTCTTTCAGTTTCAAATTTTATTCCCTTTTTACCATAATTTTTTCTATCTCTTCAATTTCCTTTGGAATTTTCGAAGAAAGCACTTCTGCACTATTTTTTGTTATTAAAATATCATCTTCAATTCTAACACCAATTTTTTCCTCATTAACATAAATTCCGGGCTCGATTGTGATGACATTTCCCGAAACAAGTTTCGAATTTTTTTCAAGCGAATCGTGTGCTTCCAATCCCAAATGATGTCCGATATTGTGCATATAATATTTTTTGTACTCTTCATCGTTTTTAATTAAATTTAATCTGAAAAGTGCTTCTGTGATTAGTTTAATCGCTTTTTTATTCAGTTCAAAAATTGAAATGCCAGGTTTGACAAAATTGATGATTTTCTTTTGGATTTGGAGAACTTCATTGTAAATCTCTTTTTGACGTTTCGTGAATTTTCCTGATGCGGGAAATGTTCTCGTGATATCTGCGCAATATTCATTATACTTTGCGCCGACATCAAGGACAATTAAATCATTTTTTCCGATTTTGGAACAATTTTTTTCATAATGCAAAATTGTTGCATTTTTTCCACTCGCAACAATTGGTGAAAACGCATATTGTTTAGCTCCAAGGCGGATAGTTTCGAAAGCAAAATATGCTTCTAACTCATTTTCATACATTCCAAATTTTACCTTTTTCAAAATAGTCATAATTCCAGAACGAGTTATAGAAATTGCTTTTTTGATATTTTCAATTTCTGACTTATGCTTTTTGTTTCTCAATTTTGTCAGCAAAGTAGATGATTTTTCAATTTTCAAAGTCGGATAATGTTGCCGAATTTGACTCAATTTCAGCAATTCTGTTGAAATGTCAAATTGAATCGAAGAAGTTTCATAATCATAATAACAAGTTTCAGATTGAATCGCAATTAGATGAAGATATCTCGAAAATTCGTCCAAATAATAAATCTTTTTTATGCCCGAAATCTCACTTGCTTGTTTCTGCGACATTTTTTTCCCAATCCAAACTTCATATTCTGGGATATTTCTCTCGATGAAAAGAAGTTCATCTGTTTTCTTGTCGTTTTTTGAAAAAAGCAGAATTGAGTTCGGAATTTTCAATCCGGTGAGATAGAAAAAATTTCCTTTTTGAACGAAATCTGCCGGCAATGTTCCTTGCTGCGATTTTTTCGCAGAGATGATTGCCATCGAATTATTTTTCATCAAATTGGAAAAATTTTCTCTATTCGACTTGAAAAAAAGTTTATTCATATTTTCCTTTCGTTACTCTTCATTTATGATAGAATCAAATGCGGAAATAACATTTTTCATATCATCAGGAATATCGTTTGAAATGGTCAAGTTTTGATTTGAAATTGGGTGAATAAACTCAAGTTGATGAGCGTGTAATGCTTGCCTTTTCAAAACTGAAGAAAGAATATTCTTCATCTTGTCTTTAGTCGAAAATGGAACGAGATTTATCATCTGTTTTTTTGTAGAATAGGTTTTATCGCCCATTACTGGATGATGAATATGCGCGAAATGAACGCGGATTTGGTGAGTTCGCCCCGTCTCCAAAAATATTTTTGTCAAGTCAAAACCTGGAAATGATTGCTCAACTTCGTAATGTGTAATTGCAATTTTTCCTTCATCCAAAACAGCCATTTTTTGCCTATTTTTCGGATTTCGTCCATAATGAGTTTTAATTGTTTTTGACTGTTCAGAAAGATTGCCCATTGTAAATGCTAAGTATGTTTTTTTTATTTTGTGATTTTCGAACATTTTTTTTAGAAGCGAATGAACATAATCATTTTTTGCAATAATCAGTAAGCCAGAAGTATCTTTATCAAGGCGATGAACAATGCCGGGACGAAGTGGATTTGTCATTTTGGAAAGTTGTCCGAAATGATAAACGAGCGCATTCGCAAGCGTGCCAGTATAATGTCCTGGTGCAGGATGTACAACCATTCCGGCAGGTTTATTTATTATTGCCAAATCGTCATCTTCGTGAACAATATCCAAAGCGATTTTTTCAGGAACAATATCTTTTTCGACTGGATAGGGAATTTTTATTTTGATTTTCTCATTACCAGAAAGAATTTCGCTTTTTTTAACAACTTTTTCTTCAATTGTGATAAATCCGTTTTTCAGGAGTTTATCGATGTAACTTCTTGAGTAAAGTTCTTTTCTCCCCAAAGATGCGAGATATTTGTCTATTCTTATTTTTTTTCTGAAATGCGCAATGATGACGAATTCTTTATCAATTTCAATTTTTTTGCTTCGGTTCGTCATCACCAGATTCTTCTTTTTCGTACAATTTCGCTAAATCAATTTTAGTAAGAGTAATCACCATTCCACAAATATTTCCTTCGTTATCGTGCACAATTCCATTTTTGAAAGTGATATGTTTTTTTTGTTTTTGAAAATATATTTTTCGAGCCGGAATAACTGTTTTATTCGATGTAACTTCCTTAAAATATTTTAGAATATCTCCTTCAAAATGAAAATCAAATAAAAATGGCAAATCTTCATCCATAGTAAATTTTAATAACTTTTGCGTATGTTTGTTTGCCAAAACAATTTCGGATTTTTCATTTAATATAATAATTCCGTCATCGATATTTTCTGCAATTTGGATTAATTGAAATCGATTTCCTGAGATTTTTTTCTTTTTGGCATTATCGAAAGCTTTCAAATTATTTATCATTACATTTGTTGAATGAACCAACGATGAAATCGGTCCTTTTTTAATTTGTTCTGGAATTGTAATTTCGAATTTTCCGTGAGAAATTTCTGAAAATACAGTTTTAATCGGTTTCAAAGTTTTCTGCAAAATTAGCGGCATATAGAAAAACAGAATAATTCCCAAAATTAATTCAACAAAAACGAGAATACATTGTGTGTTGATAATTCTATCCCTCAATAAATTTTGTTCAAGTAAATTTTTGTCGATATTAATTTGATTGATTTTGTATATGACAAATGCAGATTGAGCGATTAGAATTACAATCATAATCACAACAATTATTCTTATTTTTGCTTGAAATGACAACTTCATAAAAAACTCCTTTAGACGATTATTGATTAATTTTACTTCTCTTTTTCAGATTGTTTTATTAATTTATCAACATCATTTTTTTTGCCGATAATAAGTATTTTATCATCTTCCAGCAGGATATCTTCGCCAGATGGAATGACATTTGCTTCTTCTTCGACAATATTTTCTCCCGTTTCGTCAACTGTTTGTTTTGCCCGTTTTATCGCGATAATTCCAATTTTATATTTGTTTCGAACATCGAGCTCTTTCAGTGAGTTTCCGACGAAAAATGAAGGGACAGATATTTCCACCAAACTATGGTCTTTTGAAATTTCCACATATGTAAAAATATGTTGAGAGACAAGTATATTTGCAATTTCTCTTCCGACATATTGTTCGGGAAAGATGGTTCTTTGAACTCCCATTATTTTCAGAATTCGGGCGTGAAGTTCACTATCGACTTTTGCGATAATTCTTCCGATACCAATTTTCCTTAAAATTGCAGCAGTAAGAATGCTAACCTCTTTGTTCGCTCCGATGCAGAGCACGACAGCATCGACATTGTGGACGTTTGCGGTGCGGAGTGCTTCTTCATCAGTTGAATCGAGACAGGTTGCGTTTGTTACGATATTGCGAATCTCTTCAATTTTTTTCTCATCGTTATCGAGTGCAATTACATCTGCACCTTTTTTGATTAATGTTTCTGCAACGGAAAATCCGAATTTTCCTAAACCGATAACAGCAAATTGTGCCATAATAATCCTCCAAAAATATTTAGTTTAATTCTCATAAATTGTTTTTAACCGATTGCGATATCTTCTTCCGTATAACGATAACGCACTTTTTTCCGCCTTTCGCCCAATGCAAAAGCGATTGTCAAAGGACCAACTCTTCCTAAATACATAAGTAGAATAACAGCGATTTTGCCGATTCCTGTCAAGTTTGGAGTTAATCCCATCGAAAGCCCAACAGTTCCGAATGCAGAAAATGCTTCAAAAATTATATGCTTGAATGGAGCATTTTCAGAAAGACAAAGCACGAGAATCAATGAAATTAAGATTGTCAAAGAAATCGCAGCTAAGGCCATAATTTTTCTCGTAACTTTTTGTGGTATAGTTCTATGAAAAATTTCCACATCATCGCGTCCTCTGATAATTGACCAGACCGACAATACCAATATTGCAAAAGTTGTTGTTTTGAGACCACCGCCAGTTGAACCAGGTGAAGCCCCGATGAACATCAGGACAATCATTAACAATGCTGTTGCAGAGCCAATCTCGCCAATATTTATTGTATTAAATCCAGCTGTTCGAGTCGTTACAGATTGAAAAATCGAAGCCAAAATTCCATCTTTCAAAGGTAATTTATGGAAGAAATTATTGTACTCAAAAATAAATATGAAAATAGCGCTGACCACGATGAGAAATATTGTAAATGTAAGCACAATTTTCGAATGAAGGGATAGATTTTTTAATCTTTTTTTTCGGAAAATGACATTTTTTGTATCAAGAAGTACAGCAAATCCAATTCCGCCACAAATAATCAAAGAAAGCATCACGATATTCACAAGCCAATTACCTTGAAATTTTGTCAAACTATCAGAATAAAGGCAAAAACCAGCATTGCAGAATCCAGAAATTGAATGGAAAATCGAATATCCAATCGCAGATTTTATGGTCGGCAAAATCGTTCTGAATTTGAAAAACAGGAATAATGCGCCAAGAAATTCAAAGGAGAATGTTGTAATCAAAATTGTTTTAATCAAGTTCAGCATATTTTCACTTGAAGCGAGTACGCCTTCCATTAAAGAACGCTGTCCAAGACCAATCTGCTTGCCAAGAAGTATAAATAGCATAGTCGAAAATGTCATTATGCCAAGTCCACCAATTTGCATCAGAATAAGAATGACAATTTTTCCAAATAGTGAAAAATCACTTCCAGTATCGAGAACTATCAAACCGGTTACGCAAGTTGCGGAAGTGGCGGTAAAGGAGGCATTTGCAATTCCAATACTGTCACCATCCGCAGATGAAATTGGCAAAGAAAGAAATGCTGTTCCAATCAGAATTATCGAAGCAAAACTTATCAAAATAACCTTTGCAGGATGATTTCTAAATCTCGAAAAAAGTGTAGCAGCTGGCTGTGAACTGAAAATTTTACCTATCAAAATAATTATTTGTCGCAAAACAATATAAAATTGGAAGATGAATAAATTTTTGAAGAAAAGAAATGAGACAATTATTGCAATCAAATCGATTGATATTTTTTTGATATATTGTAAATTTCCCTCGTTGTATGCGATTTTGATTATTGTGAGAATTGAAAAATAGTACAAAACAATTTTTGAAATTTTGGTTATTATTTTCAAAGGAAATTCACCATAGTATTGATAATAAATCAGAAATCCAAAAATAATTGCAATCGGAAACAGAATAAATTCCAAATATGGTATTATCTCACGATTTGTTCTATCTTGTGAAGTCATAATTTTATGATTTATTTTTTAATAAGAATGTCCATTTTTATTGAAATTATAAATGAGAATTTTTAGAAAAAATTCAGAAAGAACAAGATTTTGAAAGACAATTCGTTCCAGTTTTCAACTCTATTATATCTTGCTACCTTTCATTTTTCGAATATGAAAAAACTTAGCTTTTTTCGCTTTGCCGGCTCTAACAATTTCAATTTTTTTTATCTGAGGTGAGTGCAAAGGGAAAATTCTTTCAACCGAAACTCCGTGACTAATTTTTCGCACAGTAAAAGTTTTATTATTTCTGGAACCTTTTTTTTGCAGAACGATTCCCTGAAAAATTTGTGTGCGAGTTTTCTCCGCTTCGCGATAATTAAAATGAACCTTTATCGTATCACCAGCCGAAAAATCTTGAACTTCATTTTGTATCTCTTCCTTGCTAATTGAATCCAAAATATCCATCTTTTCTCCTAAATATAAAATAATTATTTTCTGATAAATCAAGTCTGAGTAGACAGTTACATAGATCTGATTATCTTTTTACCTTTATTTGTAATTTGATATTAATCTGTCAAGAATTATCGCAATTGCACTTCTGACAGAGAGATGATTATAGTTTTTTTCACCAATAATAGGAGAAAGATTGATGTCGCAATTTTTGATTAATTCATCTGATAATCCGTAGCCAGTTCCGAAAAGAATGAGTTTCGGAATTGATTCTTGTATTCTATTTTTTACTTCTGAAAAATTCACATTATCTTCACATTTTCTTGCAGAAGTTGAGATAATTATCGGATTTTTTTTGTAATTATTTTTTATCCAAAATTTTACCGATTTAATGTCGTGATAAAATTCCATAATTTCAAACGCGTCGAATCTATTAATATTATATTCCTTTGCAAAATCAGTTTGCCAAAATTTTTTCAGACGCATAAAAATTTCTTTTTGAGATTTCTGCGGATTAATTATGAAAAATTTTTTCACGCCAAAAGTTTTACAACTTCTTGAAATATCGTGCAAATCAATGTTTGTAATCGATGTTGCAACGATTTTGTGGTTTCTATTATAAACGGGAAAATGAACCAATCCCACGAAAAGATTTTCAATCATTTAGCAAATCTTTGCGGAGTTTTTTTGTAATTTCAATGCGTTGTTTTTTTTGCCATTCTGAAATCTTTTTATGGTTTCCTGAAAGCAAAATTTCTGGCACTTTATAACCGCGATATTCTCTTGGGCGAGTGTAATATGGGCAATCCAATAATCCGTTTTGAAACGAATCAGTTTCTGCAGATTCTGAATGTGACAAAACTCCTTTTTGCAGCCGTGCAATTGAATCTATTAGAATCATTGCAGGCAATTCTCCGCCAGAAAGAACAAAATCTCCGATAGATATTTCTCTCGTTATCAGATGTTCGCGAACCCTAAAATCGATGTCTTTGTAGTGTCCGCAAATCAGAATGAGATACTTTTGTTTGCTCAAATTTTCTGCAATATTTTGATTGAATTTTTCACCTTGAGGTGTAAGATAAATTATTGGAACTTTTTCTTTGTTGATAGTTTTTTTTCTTTTTTTCTTCAGAAAATCAATTGCATCAAAAATTGGTTCTGGTTTAATAATCATTCCGGCTGAGCCGCCAAAAGGATAATCATCAACTTGCTTATTTTTATCTTTGCAGAAATCCCGAAAATTAATTAATTCAACCGAAATTTTCTTTTTCTCAATCGCACGTTTTACAATACTTTCTGTCAAAAACCCAGAAAACATCTGCGGAAAAAGAGTCAAAACATCAATTAACATCGAGCAATCCTTTAATCGATTTTACAATAATTTTATTTTCTGATTTTACAATTTCTTTGATAAATTGGTCAAGAAGTGGAATTAAAATTTCCCTTTCAGCATTTTTTATTGCCAAAATATTATTTGCATTATTAGAAAAAATATAATCAATTTTACCAATTTTTTTACCATTTTCCAAAAAAACTTCAAATCCAACTAAGTGAAAATCATACAATTTATTTTTTGATAATTTGTTAAATTCGGTTTTTGGAATCATAATTTTAGCTTTTTTTAGCGATAATGCGTCAAATTTATTTTTTGTATTGGAAAATTTAATCAAGATATTATTTTTCGTAATTTTGCAGGATTGAACGGTTTTGAGCAGAACAGTTTCATCGGAAAAAACGACGAATACTTTTGATAATTCCAAAAATTGTTCAGAAAAATCAATTTCGGGAATAACGACAACGAAACCGTCATTCCCGAATGATCTTTTGATAATTCCGATGGAAATTAAATCGCTAATTTCCATTCACAAATTATTCAAGTATTTCTAATTCAGCTCTTTTACCCTGTTTAGTCGATACGGCATTGAGGATAGTTCGCATTGCGTTTGCAGTTCTTCCTTGTTTACCAATGACTTTACCAACTTCACCTTCACCGACGCTTAATTCGTAAAGTGTAACTCGTTCACCGACTACTTCTTTTACTTTCACGTCGTCTGGGTTATCAACTAGCGCTTTTGACATCATTTCGACTAGTTCTTTCATTTGTCACCTCCTGCAGTGATTTTTTGTGCTGGTTTTTCAGCACTTTCTTTTTCATTAAGTTCTTCATTAACTTCCATTTGTTCAGAAACTTTTTTCTCGACTTTTGGTTCATTTGAGCCAAATTTCATATTATGAATTTTTGAAAGAATTCCTGCACGCTTGAAAAGTGATTTGACTGTTTCTGATGGAATTGCACCTTGCTTCATCCAAAAAATTGCTCTCTTTTCGTCAATTTCATACTTGAATTCTTTCGGCTTTGGATCGTAATATCCAAGCTTTTCAATATATTTTCCATCTCGCCTTTTGCGAGAATCAATAACTACAACTCTGTAAGATGGGTCATTTCTGGCACCAACCCGAGTCAATCTAATTTTAACTGACAAGAACACCTCCAATATTTTGTGACAAAAAGTGACGCTCCGAAAAATAAAGTCAAGTTTTTTTTTAAGAAAAGAAAAATGTATTGATAATTTATCGAAAAATCTCTTTCAAATTAGAAATATCTTTTATCAAAAAATCTGCATTTTTCAGTTCCAATTTATCTCCATAACCGTATAAACATCCAATTGTTTTGCAGCCATTTTGTTTTCCAGCTTCAATATCATAAAATCTATCGCCAACCATTACCGCAGATTTGCTATCAAATTCTTTTATAAATTTTGCGACAATTTTTCCTTTTGTGAAATTTTCTCCGTCGCCGATGCAAACGGTTTTGGAAAGATATTTATCAAGATTGAAAACATCGATTACAGTGTGAAAATAGTGTGAACTGCAATTGCTGACAAGTGCTAAATTGTAATTTTTTTCCTTCAAATATTTTAGCGTCTGAATCGTTCCATCAAAGAGTTTTCCTTTGCCATTTCGCAAAGCATCGGATTCATTTTTTTGTATTTCAGAAAAGACCTCGGCAATAAGATTTTTGTGATTTTCAGGTAAAATATCAGAATAAAATTGTCGCGAAGGTTTTCCAACTTCTCGCAAAATTATTTTTTGAGATGGAACTTTCGCGTTTATTTTATGTTTCTTAAAAACATCAGAAATTGCTTTCTGGATAGCATCAATGCAATATGTGTCAGATTTCAGCAGAGTGCCATCCATATCAAAAATTATGGTGTCAACATTATTCATTTGATAAAGTGATTAACTGGCAATTTAGATGTCAAGAAATAACAAATAACGAAATCCAAATTTCAAACATCAAACATTTTTTATTTGGAGTGCGAAAACGATTCGCCAGCTGACGAAGAACTTTTCGCTTGTGATTGAAAAGTGGATTCCCAATTAAATTGGGAATGACAGCATTCTTTTTCTTGTAATTCCCGTGAAAACAGGAATCCAGTAAAAACAAATGAGTTATGAGTTCCCAATCCATAACAAAGGCAAGCCAGTTGGGAACGACAAAGGAAGAAATTAAAAATAAATAATTAATAGTCAAAAATTAGCGTGAGCATTTATGTTCTCGCATTCTGAAATTTTTTTATTTATTCTGCAGAAAAATCTTGACTAACTTATTATCAACACAAAAAAACTTCAAAAAATATATCGGATTTTATGAATTACGAACAGATTGATTAAATTGCTTTGAATATTGATAATTAGTTCATTTTAGTTTGTGTTTGTTCGTGGCGAATGAAATCATTGGAGGCAAAATGGCAAATGCAATTTTCAGAGTTCCGGTTCCGAAAAACGAACCTATTTTTTCTTATGCTCCAGGAACTTCGGAGAGAAAAGCGTTAAAAGATGAGTTGGCAAGATTGAAATCTCAGGAAATTGAAATCCCACTTATAATTGACGGAAAAGAGTTCAAGACAAACGATTTTGGCGAATGTAGATGTCCGCACAATCATCAGCATCTTCTTGCGAAGTATCACAAAGCTGGCGAAAAAGAAATTTCGCTTATTGTGGAATCTGCACTTAATGCAAGAAAAAAATGGGCAGCAATGCCCTGGGAAGCAAGGGTCTCTATCTTTTTGCGAGCAGCGGAACTTCTTTCTACAAAATATCGTATGACATTGAATGCCGCAACAATGCTTGAGCAAAGCAAAAATCCATTTCAGGCAGAGATTGATTCCGCTTGTGAATTGATAGATTTTTTCAGATTTAACTCGTATTATTTGCAGGAAATTTACAAACAACAGCCAAATTCTGCTAAGGGAATTTGGAATCGTGTTGAACATCGCCCGTTGGAAGGATTTGTGTTTGCGGTTACGCCATTTAATTTTACTTCAATTGCAGGAAATCTTCCGACTGCTCCCGCCTTGATGGGGAATGTTGTGCTTTGGAAACCTGCTTCATCTGCGGTTTATCCTGCATATTTTTTGATGAAATTATTCAAAGAAGCTGGCCTGCCTGACGGTGTGATTAATCTTGTTCTCGGTTCTGGTGCAAAAATCGGGAATCCTATTTTGAAAAATCCAAATCTTGCTGGAATTCATTTTACTGGAAGCACTTCAACCTTTCATAATATGTGGCGAATTATTGGCGAAAATATCCCAAATTATCATACTTATCCGCGAATTGTTGGCGAAACTGGCGGAAAGGATTTTATCTTCGTTCATAAAAGTGCTGACATTGATTCTCTGAATACTGCGATTGTTCGCGGAGCTTTTGAATATCAAGGGCAGAAATGTTCGGCTGCTTCAAGAGCATATATTCCTGAATCAATCTGGAAAAAACTGAAGTCAAAACTCATCTCAACTACAAAGGAATTGAAGATGGGTGATGTTGAGGATTTTTCAAATTTTGTTAATGCTGTGATTGATAAAAATGCTTTTAATGACATTATTTCATATATTGAATTTGCGAAGCAAGCGAATGATGCTGAGATAATTTGTGGCGGAAAATATTCTGATGAAACTGGATATTTTATCGAGCCGACAATAATTCTCACCTCAAATCCCAAATTCAAAACTATTGAAGAAGAAATTTTCGGACCGGTTTTCACAATTTATATTTATCCTGACGAAAAATATGAAGAGACATTACATCTTTGTGATGAGACATCGCCTTACGCATTGACAGGTGCAATTTTCGCAAAGGATAGAAATGCCATTCTCAAAGCGACTGAAATTTTGACAAACGCTGCCGGCAATTTCTACATAAATGATAAGCCGACTGGTGCAGTTGTCGGGCAGCAACCATTTGGCGGAAGTCGTGCATCTGGCACAAATGATAAAGCAGGAAGTATGATAAATCTCCAAAGATGGGTCTCGCCACGCACAATTAAAGAGACATTTGTGTCACCGACAGATTACAAATATCCGTTTATGAAGGAAAAATAGCCACGAACTGCACAAACTAACACGAACTAAGAAAATTTGTTATTAAATATATTTTAAAAAGTTAGTGAAAAATTCGTGCCAATTCGTGGCAAAAATAATAAAAAATAAAAAAAGAAAGGAAAATAAAAATGCAAGAAATATTGAAAAATCTCGGCATTAAAGAACAAAACTCCGGAGCATTCTGCGGAGAATGGTTGGAAACAAAAGGAAAAACGATTGAATCAATCTCACCAATCGATGGGAAATTGTTAGCAAAAGTTAGCCAAGCTGAAAGCAAAGATTACGAAACGGTGATTACAGAAGCTGAAAAAGCATTCAAAATCTGGAGAATGATTCCAGCACCCAAAAGGGGAGAAATCGTTCGCCAAATCGGACTTGAACTTAGAAAACATAAAGATGATTTAGGCAAACTTGTCACACTCGAAATGGGAAAAATACTCAGCGAAGGTCTTGGCGAAGTGCAGGAAATGATTGATATCGCTGATTTCTCAGTCGGTCTGTCGCGTCAGCTTTATGGAAATACAATGCATTCCGAAAGACCAATTCACAGAATGTACGAGCAGTGGCATCCACTGGGCACAATCGGAATAATTTCTGCCTTCAACTTTCCTGTTGCTGTCTGGGCTTGGAATGCTTGTATAGCAGCTGTTTGCGGTGATGCGATGATTTGGAAACCTTCTTCAAAAACCCCACTCACAGGAATCGCAGTAACGAATATTGTCCAAAAAGTAATGGAAAAAAATGGAATGCCGAAAGCAATTTTCTCACTTATCATCGGAAGAGGAAGCACTATCGGCGAAAATCTAATAAACGACCGAAGAGTGCCGCTTATAAGCGCAACAGGAAGTTGCAGAATGGGTTATCGCATCGGCGAAGTTGTCGGAAAAAGATTGGGAAGTTGCATTCTCGAATTGGGCGGAAATAACGCAATTATCGCAATGGAAGATACAAATATGGAACTGGCGCTCAAAGCAATCCTGTTCGGGGCAGTCGGAACTGCTGGGCAACGATGCACTTCTACACGCCGAGTTCTAATTCACGAAAAAATATTTGATAGTTTGGTGAGCAAATTAAAATCCGCTTACGGCACAATAAAAATCGGAAATCCCTTAGATTCTGATGTATTGATGGGACCACTAATTGACAGAGCTGCAGTTGAAATTTATGAGGATGCACTTCAGAAAATTAAGCAACAAGGTGGAAAGGTAATTTGCGGTGGCGAAGCACTTTCCGGAAAAAATTATGAAGGCGGATGTTATGTTCAACCAACTTTAATTGAAGCAAAAGCAGACCTTCCATTAATCCAAAACGAAACTTTCGCACCAATTCTTTATCTTATTAAAATCAAAAATGTTGACGAAGCGATCGAGATTCATAACGATGTTCCACAAGGACTTTCGTCAGCGATATTCACAAATAATCTGATTTATGCCGAAAAATTCTTAAGCCATTTTGGAAGCGATTGTGGAATTGCAAATGTAAATATTGGGACAAGTGGTGCAGAAATTGGCGGTGCTTTTGGTGGCGAAAAAGAGACCGGCGGCGGAAGAGAAGCAGGAAGCGATTCTTGGAAAGCATATATGAGAAGACAAACTAATACAATAAATTGGGGCAAGGAAATGCCTCTTGCTCAAGGTGTGAAATTTGATTTCTAAATTATAAATTCATCCGAAGGAGATGAAATGAAACAGCAGCAAAAAAAAACAGATAAAAGTCAATATTTCTAAAGAAGTTGGTGAAGGAATTTATTCAAATATCGTTCTTATGAATTTCAACGATTCTGAATTTATTCTCGATTTTGGTCGCTTATTACCGGCAGTTGCAGAAGCAAAAATCTATTCCAGAATAGTTATGGCACCGCAGCACTGCAAAAGATTGATGCTACTTTTACAGAAAAATGTCGAGAAATTTGAAGAAAAATTCGGAAATATCTCTGTCGCGCAAAAAGAAGAGAAAAAAAATATCGGATTTTAACAATAAAATTTTTTCGTAAAACAATTTATTCTTGACTAAATATTTCGCCAAGAAGGAATTTGGTAATTTCCAAAATTTTATTAGGAAGAGAGGAAACGTAGATGAAAAAAAATTGGTTTCGAACAGCATCGATAATCGTTGTATTTCTTGTTTCAATTTATTATCTTTTGCCGCTTGTCGTAAAAAGCCAACACAAAATTTGTGATATCGAATTTTTTTATCAGGATTCTATAAAAATTTATGAGGTAAAAGGTTACGAATATGAAATTCGAAGTTATGAATTTGGCGAAGAGTTTGATAATGTCATAACTTCTGTTGCAATCGGAGATTCGGTTACTTCGAGCGGAAATCTTTCAGATGATATTTTGCGAGGTTTGAACTTACCGACGGATTTTGATTATACTCAAAATTTGCAAATTCACGCAAAAATTGGCGATAAAATTTCCAAAGTAAAACTTCCCTCTTGGTTCAGCCAAAAGCAACTGAAACTCGGCTTGGATTTGAAGGGTGGAATGCATCTTGTTCTGGAAGTCGAAACAGAGGGATTATCCAATGCGGAAGCCGAAGAGAGCGTGCGAGGTGCTATTGATATTATTAGAAATCGAATCGACCAATTCGGCGTTGCTGAACCTGAAATTAGAAAACAGGGTGCAAAGCGAATTCTTGTTCAACTTCCTGGGCTCAAAGATGCGAGCCGCGCAAAAGATTTAATCGGAAAAACTGCTTTGTTAGAATTCAATCTTATGGCAAAAAATGAAGATGTGACAAAAACAATTGAAACATTGGATTCATATCTGAAAAATAATTATGAAAAATTTGCATTTCTGAAGGAAATTGAGGAAGAGGAAGTTTCAGCAGTTGAAGAGGCATTGCTCGAATCGCCAGACGAAGAAGCAGATACGATTAAAGTGGATACAACACTTGTCGAAGAGCATAATCATATTTTCAAATCGCTTATTTCGATGTATGAATCTGCTCTTGTTGTGAAACCAGAAAATTTGAAAATTTTTAGAAAATTGCTCAAATTGCCGGAAATAAAGGAGATAATTCCGAGCGGCATCAAAGTGCTTCTCGGCAAAGTTGATCCAGAAAATATTTATGGAACAAGACAAATCTATTTTCTTTATGAACAGGTCGAATTAACTGGCGCTCTTCTCGAAGATGCAAGCGTAAGAATAGGTGGTGGGGAGAGTTTGAGCAATGCAAATCAACCGTATGTTCAACTACAATTCAACAACGAAGGTGCCAGAAAATTTAAGAATGTTACAGGTCAGCACATCAAGGAAAGATTGGCAATTGTGCTTGATAATATTGTCCATTCTGCGCCTGTAATTCAGGATAAAATTCGTGGCGGAAAAGCTCAAATTACTGGAAATTTCACGCTAGAAGAAGCAAAAGATCTTGTGATTGTACTAAAAGCTGGAAATTTGCCGGTCCCAGTTCATATTATCGAAGAGCGAACAGTCGGTCCATCTCTTGGTTCTGACTCAATTAAAGCAGGTTTCAAAGCAGCGCTTATCGGAATGATTATCGTGATTATATTTATGATTTTTTATTACAGATTGTCCGGATTAATCGCAGATTTTGCACTCTTCTGCAATATAGTTATCATTGGAGCAGTTCTGACAATGCTGAATGCGAGTTTGACACTTCCTGGAATTGCTGGAATAATTCTAACAATTGGTATGGCGGTCGATGCAAATGTGTTGATTTTCGAAAGAATTCGAGAAGAATTATCAGCGGGAAAAACCGTCAGAACCGCGATTGATAATGGATATAGAAGAGCAATAATCACAATCGCAGATGCCAACATTACGACACTAATTACAGCAATTGTGCTGTATCAATTCGGAACAGGTCCGATAAAAGGTTTTGCCGTCACTTTGAGCATCGGAATTTTGGCTTCAATGTTTACCGCAATCGTGCTTACTCGCGCTATATTCGACGGTTTCGTTACAAAAAAAGCAAGAAAAACTCTTAGCATCTAAAAGGAGAATGAAATGAAATTATTTGACAATCTGAATATTGATTTTATCGGAAAAAGAAAGATAACTTTTATCATATCAATTGTAATTATTCTTGCTGGAATTCTCTCTTTAATTGTAAATGGCGGTCCAAAATATGGAATTGATTTTACTGGCGGAACGCTTTTGGAATTAGATTTTCAACCGAACGACGAAAATGCAAAACCGATTGAAATTCAGCAAATAAGAGATATTTTGGCCACTCAAGGTTTTGGAGATGCAGAAATCCAAGAATTTGGAAATCCAAATAATATTCTCGTAACGATAAAATCCGGAATCGAAATTAAAGCCCAAAAATCGAGATTAATCAAAATCCTTCAAGAGAAATTTCCTGAATATGCTGGAAATAAAGATGTTTCAAGATTCGTGAGAAGGAGTGAACACGTCGGCGCAAAAATCGGTGAAGAATTACGCGGAAAAGCATATAAAGCAATTCTAATCGCATTACTCGGAATTATTTTGTATATTTGGTGGCGTTTCGAATTGACATTTGGCGCTGCTGCTGTTCTCGCACTATTTCACGATGTGATAATCACAATCGGCTTATTCTCAATATTTGGCAGAGAGATAAATTTGCCAGTTATCGGCGCGCTTCTTGCAATTGTCGGATATTCTTTGAACGATACAATCGTTGTATTCGTCAGAATTAGAGAGGACTTGAAAGTGTATCGAAAAGAGAAATATGAGTCAATTATCAATCATAGCATAAACGAAGTTCTTTCGCGCACAATCATCACCTCAATGACGACACTTATCGTGGTTTTATCGCTCTTCCTTCTTGGCGGAGAGGTTATTCACGATTTTGCATTTGCACTTTTATGTGGAGTTATCATCGGAACATATTCATCAATCTTTATCGCAAGTCCCGTCTTGGTAGAATATTACAACAGATACTCGAAAAAATCAAAATCTTCAAAAAAATTGAGAAGATAATCAATCTATTTAGGGGAAAATTTTCTTTCTTTCAAAAATTATTAAATTTTAACAAATTAGATAAATTCTATGCAAATAATTTCAGGAAAATTCAAGGGATATAAATTAAAAAAAATTCCGAAAACAAACATTCGTCCAACAATGGATCGAGTCAAAGAATCGATTTTCGCAATGATAAGAGATAGATTGAATGATGCAGTTGTGCTCGATCTTTTCGCCGGAACTGGAAGTTTGGGAATCGAAGCATTAAGCGAAGGTTCTGAAAATTGCCATTTTGTCGATAAATCATATAAATCTACAAAATGTATCAAAGAAAATATTTCGATATTAGGAATTGAAAATGCAAAGGTTATTAAAAATTCTGCTCAAAAATTTATCCCAAATTGCAGACAAAATTTTTATGATATCATATTTATCGATCCACCTTATGAAAAAAAAATTATCACCAAAATTATCGAAATGATTTATGAATTTAAGATTCTAAAACCTAATGGTCTGATTATTGCCGAATGTGGAATTGATGAAAATTTGGCAGAATTGAACGGAAAAATCATAAAAACGAAAATTTATGGAGAAACGAAAATTTCATTTTTAAGAAAAAATGATAGTCAATAAAGAGATTTCAAAACTAAAATTGTATAACACTTTTTCACGGAAAAAAGAGGAATTTATTCCAATTGATAAAAAAATTGTGAAGATGTACACTTGCGGATTGACCGTTTATAATTTTGCACATATCGGAAATCTCAGGACATATATTTTTGAAGATATTTTGAAAAGAACCCTTTTATACAACGGATATAAAGTTAAACATATAATGAATATTACCGATGTTGGGCATCTAACTTCTGATGCGGATGAGGGAGAAGATAAAATTGTTTTGAAAGCCAAAAAAGAGAAAAAATCCGTTTGGAAAATCGCAGAATTTTATACAAAAGCATTTGAAAATGATTTAAAAAAGTTGAATATTATTCTGCCAGATTTTCATAAAAAAGCGACCGAACATATTCATCAAATGATAGATTTAGTGAAAATTCTTGAGAAAAAAGGATTCACATATTTTCGGAATGGAAATGTCTATTTTGATATTTCGAAATTTCCCAATTATGGGAAATTAGCAAAGTTGGATTTAGATAAATTGAGAGCTGGAAAGCGTTGTGAAATTGATAAGGCAAAAAAGAATCCGTTTGATTTCGTTCTTTGGTTCACAAAATCAAAATTTGAAGACCAAGAAATGAAATGGGAAAGTCCGTGGGGAAGAGGTTATCCCGGCTGGCATCTTGAATGTTCCGCAATTTCTATGCACTATTTGGGAAATCATTTCGATATACATTGCGGCGGAATCGACCATATTGCCGTTCATCACACAAATGAGATTGCTCAAAGTGAAGCTGCGACTGGGAAAAAATGTGTAAATTTTTGGATGCACGGCGAATTCTTAATCTTCAAAAAAGAGAAAATGAGCAAATCAAAAAATGAATTTCTTACACTGAAAACTTTGCAGAAAAAAGGATTTTCGCCAATGGTTTATAGATATTTTTGTCTGGGTGCACATTATCGCCAACCGCTGAATTTCAGTTATGATGTTATCGAAAATGCGAAATCTGCATACGACAGTTTGAGCAATAAAATTCTGGAAATCAAGGCGAATATTCAAAAAAGTAAAATCGATAAAAATTTTACAAAGAAAATTCAAAATGAATTTCTTGCGAAGATTAATAATGACCTGAATATGCCCGAAGCACTTGCTGTAATGTGGAAAGTTCTTCGGACGACTAAAATTGGTTGCAAAGAAAAGTATAAATTATTATTGGAATTTGATAAAATTTTCGGATTGAATTTTGAGAAGATTGATGAAATTCAAAAGGAGAAAGAAGAGCAATTTGGCGAACGTGAATTAGTTGAGAAATTAGTCAAAGAACGAAATGAAGCACGCGAACAAAAAGATTGGAAGCGTTCTGATGAAATCAGAGAAAAGTTGGAAAAATTGGGAGTTGAAATAAGAGATAATTCTAATGGTTCCACTTGGAAAATCAAATCGTGAGCGTAAAAAATTGCAACAATTAAGTAGAAATATTTGACAAGAAAAAACGAAATTTGATATTTTGTATTTTCTATATGAATAATTCTTGAGTGAATAGTAAAATTCGTGTAAGCCACCATAGCTCAGGGGTAGAGCAGGGGTTTTGTAAACCTCTGGTCGGGGGTTC
>JACKQG010001873.1_pt1 | contig 28423 bp, 22 predicted proteins | sample 8237621 | NCBI WGS metagenome assembly JACKQG01 (sample SAMN15677084, study PRJNA649215) | marine metagenome | biome: marine; feature: Black Sea; material: saline water; isolation source: suspended particulate matter (SPM) from the Black Sea western gyre | collected 2013-06-09/2013-06-10 | depth... | reverse complement strand
TCTTGCGTATAATTCCTGAACCGTGTCAACTCTTTCTGGAAAGTCAGCTTAAATGAGCCGGTAGGTCCGTTCCTTTGCTTCCCAATAATAATCTCCGCAATATTGCGGTTTTCTTCTGAATTAGGATTGTAAATCTCGTCCCTGTAAATAAAGGCGATCACATCCGCATCCTGTTCGATAGCCCCGCTCTCTCTCAAGTCTGCCAACTGTGGCCTCTTGTTCGGTCTATCCTCCACCTTTCTATTTAGCTGGGACAGTGCTACCACAGGCACATCGAGGTCTTTGGCTAACCCTTTCAAGGATCTTGATATCTCCGACATTTCTAATTGTCTGGATTCAGCCGATCGCCTTCCATGGATCAACTGCATGTAGTCCACGATAACAAGTGCTACATCGCTTCGTTTTTTTAATCTCCTGCACTTCGCCTTCATCTCGAGCACACTGATAGCGGAGCTATCATCAATAAATATCGGCAGTTCTGACAGGCGGTCAGCCGATTCCGTCAGGCGGGGCCAGTCGTCGGCCCTTAGGCTTCCGGTTCTCAGTTTTGTGGCATCTATCCCGGAATCAAACCCCAACAACCTGATACCCAACTGCTGCCTCGACATCTCTAAAGAAAAAACAGCCACCGCATTCCCTGTCTTCTTGGCCGCATTGTACCCGATGTTAAGGGCCAGGGCCGTCTTTCCCATGCTCGGTCTCCCGGCAATAATAATCAGGTCTGACGGTTGCAGTCCCGCGGTCAAACGGTCCAACTGCTCAAATCCGGTCGGGACACCGGTCACATAGCCTTCGAATTCGGCAGCACTCTCAAGTTTCTTGAAGCTCCCGTCGATAACCTGCTTCAGGCTCTGAAACCCCTCTCTCTTCTGGGCCTCGGCGATATCAAATATCGACTGTTCGGCCGCATCGAGGAGGTCTTCGGTGCTTTCTTCAACCTGAAAACACAACTCGGAAATGGTTGAACATTGGCTGATCAACCTCCTTCGAACCGCCAGATTCCTGACAATCTCAGCATAATAAACGATTCCGGCAGAGGTTGAGACGGCCTGGACCAAAAGGGCTAAGTAATCGGTGCCGCCTACCTTTTCCAGGCTTTTTTTCTTGGCAAGGACTTCGGACAGGGTGATAATATCTATCGGTTCAGCGCGGTTATACAACTGGACCATCCCCTCGTAGAGCGCATCATGGGCTTCCCGATAGAAATCATCATGCGAGAGGATGTCCGCAATCTGGTTCATGGCGTCGTTATTGATTAGGATACCGCCCAATATAGCCTGTTCAGCCTCAACATTATGGGGCGGAACTTTTAGATAGGAAATCGGCGCTTTTTCTTTTGTCCGAGACATATATTGGGATTGAAGATCTTAGATTTCAGATTTCAGATTTTACGTCTTAAATGGATTTAGGTCCGACTTTTCCCTTATTCCTTTTTCTCCTCTTCAGCAGCTACGACCACTTTCACGGAACCTACCACCTTGGGATAAATCTTGACAGGGACATCATACTCACCCAAGGCTTTTATAGGTTTCTCTAAGACGATCTTCCGCCTGTCTATCCCGATTCCCCGGGCTTCCAGGAGCGAAGCGATGTCTATCGTGGTGACTGAGCCGTAAAGCTTCCCTTCTTCTCCCGCTTTTAGTGAAAGGTTGACCACAATTTCTTCCAGTTTTTTCTTCAATTTCTCGGCATCCTGTCTCCCCTTCAATCTTTTTACATCGATCTTTTTTCTTTGCAGCTCAAGGACCTTCAGATTCTGTGGATTGGCTTCCAGGACAAACCCATTCGGTAGTAAATGGTTGCGTGCGTACCCCCTGGCAACATTTACGATATCCCCCTCTAAGCCCAATTCATCCATATCCTGTCGCAAAATTACTTCCATTGGTATTTTCCTCCGTCACGTTGATTGGCTGTCCGCCCTCCTATGAATTTTCCTGAAGTCTACCCATTGATCAAAGAGTCCGGCAAAGGTCAAAACAGCCAGAAAAAGCTGTTGGACCATTATCAAAAAATAGATGCCGAGCCTGATCCAGGAAGGAACTTTATACTTGTTCAGAAAAAACACAATAATGGATAGCCCATGAAATAGATAAATGGCCAATATGACAATCAGGGTGTTTATGGCCAGGAATTCTATACTCCCTGAAGATACGAATAAAGCAAAACCGGCAACGATCAGACCCCATACCAGATTGTCAGGCGCCTGCCAACGATCCATTGGGACAAAATCGGGGTATTCAAGATTGCGCTTTTTAAATAGTGGTTTGGCAATCACAACATTTAGCCAGAGCGCAAATCCTGTCCCGATAATTATAAGAGAGGGGTAGATCTGTGAAATAGTGGCCATAAAGACCCTTGCATATTCCTTCAGCTCAAGGGCGTTCTGATTGCCCACATTTGCATCCTCGTAGGTCTTGATCGTGGCGCTCAGATGGTCCCCCAAATACTTGAGAACCATCTCTATCGGCCCCATATTTCTTGAAAGGCCGATGATGAAAAGTAACCCTGAGCCGAGGAGCACCATAAACAGCGTTGCAAGAAATATGGTATTGCCGAGGCTGAGATTCTTTCTGAAAAGCTCAGACAGCCCAATCCCTATGATGCTGAATTCCAGCACCAGCAGGGTGATATGCGTATAGCCTGCAATATAAGCGATAACGCCTATCGCACAGATTGCCACAACCGCAAGCTTCATACCCTCGTAAAGGCCCAGTCTGGCAGAATAATAGAGGAACGGCAAAGGTGTTAGCAGGCTAAAAAAAGGGCCAATAAACGGGATCAAAGTGGACGCCAAAAGGAGACATGCGGCCCCACAGACACACCCCAATACATCAGTAATTTTCATGGGATTTCAAGGATGGCAAAAGTCCCGAATATTAGCAAGATCAGGATCAGGATGTTTCCAGGGACTTTAGATCATTTCACAATGGACGTTGTATATGGTAACAGGGCAATATTTCGGGCCCTTTTAATGGCTACGGCCAGCATCCGCTGGTGTTTGGCACAGTTGCCGGAAATTCTGCAAGGTGTAATTTTACCCCGTTCAGTTGTAAAATACCTTATAATTTTGATATCTTTGTAATCGATCGTAAGGCTGCTATCCGCACAGAACTTGCACACCTTTCTTCTATGATAGGTTTTTCTGAATCTGCCTTTACTCCCCCTATCCCGGTCGTCGCCCCCATTTCTGTTGTATGTTCTACTGTATGCCATTTTCACCCTCGTCTTCTGTGCTTGTCTCGTCCGTGTCTTCGACGTCTCCCACGACCTCTGTCTTTCCCTTTTCTCCTTCGGCCTTCAACGCCTCTGGATCAGCACTATCACTCAGCTTGACCATCTGATATTTGATGACCCTGTCATCTAAGCTCATTTCCCTCTTGAGCTCGGCTGTAATGCCTGGCTCACCGCAATATTGCAGGAGGACATAGTAGCCCCTGTCAAATTTCTTCACATCGTAAGCTAACGTTCTTTTCCCCCATTCATCAACCTTGGTAACGACGCCCTCGTTCTTTTCTACGAGACCGGTCATCTTGGTCACGACATCGCGATAATCATCATCCGCCAAGTCAGGGTTAATAATATATAGGGTTTCATAATATCTCATACTTATTTTCTCCCTTCGGCCTTTTTCCTGATCAGGATTTTCTGGGTCCCACTAAACCGGATAAGGAGGGGTCGGGCCTTGCAGATCGGTAAAGAGGGACAAGGAGCCATTTAGATTTAAACAAAAAATAATATCATTGTAAAACCTGTCTGTCAAGAAATTAATTTTGGCCACTCCCGGCTATTCGAAAAAATTGCGCACCGTATACCCCTCCCTGCGACACAAGAGATCCCGCTCTGCCTCCTGGAGGTCTCGGGCAACCATCTCCGCAACCATCTCGGCAAATGTCGTCTTGGGTTCCCAGCCAAGCTCCTTTCTTGCAAGACTCGCGTCGCCCAGGAGGGCGTCTACCTCTGTGGGCCGAAAATACCTGGGATCAACCGCCACAATGCACCGCCCGGTTTTCTGATCGTATCCCTTTTCATCTACACCTTCTCCTTCCCAGCGGATATCAAAGCGGAGTTCTTTCCCCGCAGCATTTACGAACTCGCGCACAGAATGCTGGATCCCCGTAGCAACGACATAGTCCTTTGGCTTTTCCTGCTGGAGCATAAGCCACATGAGTTCCACATAGTCACGCGCATGACCCCAATCCCTCTTTCCATTGAGATTCCCCAAGTAGAGCGAGCCCTGAAACCCAAGCTTAATTCTCGCCAAACCCCTTGTGATCTTTCGGGTGACGAATGTCTCCCCCCGGAGAGGGGATTCGTGATTAAACAGAATCCCATTGCACCCGAAGATTCCGTAGGCCTCCCTGTAGTTAACCGTAATCCAGTAGGCATATAATTTGGCTACTGCATAGGGAGAACGGGGATAGAAGGGGGTCTTCTCGCTCTGGGGCGCCTCCTGGACTAAACCGTAGAGTTCGGAGGTCGATGCCTGGTAGAACCTGGTCTTCTTCTCCAGGCCCAAGATGCGAATAGCTTCTAACAGGCGAAGTGCCCCCAGGGCGTCCGCATTGGCTGTGTACTCCGGAGTCTCGAACGAGACCTTAACGTGGCTCTGGGCCGCCAGGTTATAGATTTCATCGGGCTGAACCTGCTGGATAATCCGGATGAGATTCGTGGAATCCGTCAGATCACCGTAGTGGAGCACAAACCTTCTCCCAGATTCGTGCGGATCCTGATAAAGGTGGTCAATCCTGTCCGTATTGAAGAGCGAGGCCCTCCGTTTGATGCCGTGAACCTCGTAACCCTTTTTCAACATAAACTCGGCCAGATATGCTCCGTCCTGTCCAGTAATTCCGGTGACAAGCGCCTTTTTCATAGCTGTTTCCATCCTTTCCATATACCGGGATCCTGTTCAAGATTCCGTCAAGTAGTTATCATGATTTGAATTCATATCGCTATTCACATCTTTCCTCACCATGTCTCTTTTCTGCTTCCACCATCATCCTTGCCACGTCACACATTTTATATTTGGCCTTCCACCTTAGTTTGCGTGCTGCCTTATCCGGATTTGCGCTGACGGCAAGGATATCCGTGGGCCGGAAAAATTCCCGGCTTATTTTCACATGGTCCTGCCAATTGAGGCCCAACACCTTGAAGACATTGTCAACGAAATCCTCCAACCTGTTTGTCTCCCCGGTGGCAATGACATAATCATCAGGATCCTCCTGCTGAAGCATGAGCCACATGGCTTCGACATATTCCGGGGCCCAGCCCCAGTCCCTCTCGACGGAGATGTTCCCTAATTCTAATTTTTCTTTGCTTCCTTCTGCAATGCGGCAGGCTGCATTCACTATCTTTCGGGTCACGAACCTTTGCGGCCGGAGAGGGGACTCATGGTTGAAAAGAAGACCGGAGCTGGCAAAAAGACCATACGCCTCCCGATAGTTGGCCATCTGCCAGAAAGCGGCTGCCTTGGCAACGGCATAGGGACTCCTGGGCCGAAATGGTGTCAGTTCGTCAGCCGGCCGGCCATCCGTGTTGCCAAAACATTCACTGGAGCCCGCATTATAAATTTTGATGCGCGCTTCCAAGAACCTTATTGCCTCCAGGAGGTTTAATGTTCCGATGCTGATGCTTTCAAATGACTCAACCGGCTGCTCAAATGAAAGTCCCACCGAACTCTGTCCGGCGAGGTTGTAGACCTCATCCGGCCGGACCTTCTTGAGGACCTGGAGGACGCTGCGGAAATCGTTTAGAGATGCCGATTCCACCTCCACCTGATCTCTGATCTTCAATCGAACCAAGTTCGAAAAACTACACATCTGCGCGTCCCGTGAAGAACCAACGACCCTGTAGCCCTTTGTCAGGAGGAATCTGGCTAAGTATGATCCGTCCTGGCCGGAAATTCCGAAAATCAGTGCTCTCTTTTCCATAACCCGCCTATCGATTGCCCGTCTGAGGATGAATGTCCGGCAACATCTGATCGGTATTGAATAACCTTCTTTTTGTCAGTTGTCAAACATGGATGCACCCCCGCCGTTTAAACCATATCGTTGTTAACGCGCTGGAGACGCCGAATTGCCTTGATTCGCTCAAGGACAGGGGGATGGCTATAAGTTAGAATCACCTTGAAGGGATGGGGGGTCAGATTTGAGAGGTTGTCAACACTCAGCTTTTTTAACGCCGCAATCATGGATTGGGGCTTCCGGTACGTGGTAACTGCGTAGTCATCCGCTTCGTACTCATGTCTGCGGGAAAGCATGTTTCCGAAGACAGACAGAATCATATCGATTGGGACATAGAGAAACCCGAAAAAAAAGAGACTCGCGTAAATAGAGGTATGCTCCATGCGAAATGCCGCAAACAACTCCCGGTTGTTGATGAAAATAGACAGGATAAAGAACATCAGTCCGGTCGTCAGGATAGAAATCACAATCGATTTTAGAACATGTCTTTTCTTGTAATGACCCATCTCATGGGCAAGAACCGAAACAAGCTCATCCTTGGTGTGCTTTTCAATAAGGGTGTCAAAAAGGACAATCCTTCTGAACCTGCCAAATCCGGTAAAAAAGGCATTCGACTTGGTGGAACGTCTTGAGCCGTCCATGGTGAACACCCCTTTCAGCTTGAAATCCTGCCCTTTCGCATACCCCTCTATGGCAGACTTTAATTCTCCGTCCTCCAAAGGTACAAATTTGTTGAAGATCGGCATGATAACAACCGGGGCAATAAAGATGAGAAACACCTGGAACAGGGTCACGGCAATCCAGCAATATACCCAGGCCAATGGCCCGGTCTCCTCAAAAAACCATAACACACCGGAGAAGAGGATGCCCCCGATTACTGCAGCCAAAACCCAGGTCTTTACGATGTCCAGCACAAAGGTCTTTGGTGTTGTCTTGTTAAAGCCATACTTCTCTTCAATGACAAAGGTTCTGTATATGGAAAAGGGAATCGAAAGTATCTGCGATGCAAACACGAGGATACCGGCGAAGATGAGACCGGTCAGGATTGCACTTAGGTGAAAGCTCCGGGCAAACTGATCAATCAGATTGAAACCCCCAAATAGGATGAAGCCAATCGTAACCGGGGTTGTAATGGAATCGGTGACAAACCCAAAGCGGGTGTTTTCCTTAAGATATTCCTGGGATTTCCTGTATTTCTCTCTGTCATAGTAGCCTGAGAACTCCTCCGGCAGATCGGTTCTCAAGTACCGCACATTTTGGATATCGACGATCAGGTTTAACAGATAGTCCCCGATCAAGATGGCAAGAATTATTACAAGAAAGACCAAAGAACCTACATCCTCTGTTTCATTTCGCCCAAATTACGGCAGATAACCGACAAGTCAAAACGAACCGGCAATTCCCGATTTCCGGTTTATCCGGGGCAAGGTGTTTATTAAATAAGTTGCGCCCCCCTGTAATGGTCCATATACGTCTGGCTCAAGCCGTCCCTGTCCATTTTCAGGGCAAGCGGCAGATGATCAAGGATATCCTGGGCAGTTATCCCGTCCTCTCCCTTTTCTTCGGCAGCCAGGTCCCCGGCAAGCCCATGAATAAATACCCCTTTTAAAACCGAATCTCCTATATCCAGGCCGAGACCAAACATGGCGGCGATAGCCCCTACAAGAACATCTCCCGAGCCAGCGGTTGCCATACCCGGATTCCCTGACATATTCATAAACACCCTTTCATCGGGAAATCCTATCAGGGAACGGCCGCCCTTCAGAACCACGATCGCGTTCAGTTCCCGGGAAATGCGCTGAAGGATGCCGATTTTGTTGGCGTCTATCTCCCTTATGTCCATCCCCGTAATCTTAGACATCTCGCCCGGATGCGGGGTGAGAATCGTAGCGGATCTTCTCTCCTTTATAATCTGCAGATTCTTCGAAATAGCGGTAATTCCATCACCATCTATAAGGAGTGGCCTGTCGATCTTTTTTGCCAATTCCCTTGCCAGACTCTGGGTTTCTTCGTCTAATGACAGGCCGGGACCCAAGACAACCATGTCCATCTTCGCTGACAGATTTAGGAGAAAGTCTTTATTTTCAAGGGATATACTTCCGGAGGCTGTCTCTCTTTGTGGTACAAAAACGATTTCACTCCCCTTGCCGGCGATATAGGGCGTAATGGATGCGGGTGCTGCAAGCCTGGAATACCCCCCTCCGGCCTTCAGAAAAGAGAGGGCAGAGAAATAAGGCGCCCCAAAATAGTTGGAAGCGCCAGCGACAAAGAGAACCTGGCCAACACTCCCTTTGTGCGCATCTTTGTCTCTGGGCGGGAGGCTTTTTGGCCGGTTGATTCCAACCTTCAGGGCGTCCGAGCCATATATTTCAGGAGGAAAGGATATGTGCGTGACGAATAGCTTCCCGCAAAAGTCGTGACCGGGGAATAACATATTTCCCAATTTCGGAAGACCAAAGGTCACGGTGTAATCCGCTTTTACCGCGATACCCATTACCCGCCCGGTATCGCCTGCAACGCCAGAAGGGATATCCGCGCTGAAGATGGTCTTTTCGCTACTATTGATTAGCTCAATGACGTCCCGGTACAGACCTGCCACTTCCCGGATTAGCCCTGTGCCAAAGATAGCATCCACAATAGCATCCGAGTGGGCGACATCTATTCTGACAGCGTCCACGGACTTAATTTCCCGGATTTCAATCTTTAGTCTGGAGATAATGTCCAGATTCAGTTTTGCTGCCCCCTTGTATTTTCCTCTATCCCCTAAGATAAAAACCTTTACTTTTCCACCGCTTGAATTAATCTTTCTTGCAATAACAAATCCGTCACCACCATTGTTACCAATGCCACAAAAGACGACGAAATTCTTCCCCGTGATGCCGAATTCCTTTTGAATAACAAAATACGTCGCCTCTCCCGCGTTTTCCATCAACAGCTCTTCCTTGATGCCAAATACTTCAATGGCGGTCTTATCCAAGCCCCTCATTTCGGAGACGCTGCTTATCTTCATTTCCTTAACTCCGTGTGGGCGAAAATCATCACCCGGTTATTTGTCCGTCTTGTCCAACGATTTGCAGTCACCTTTCCAAAATGCCCTGATCACCCTGTCCTCCGCACCCACTTCAAAATAGGTGATGCAGTAGTCCATTGAAGAAACGGATTGTCCAGTGACATTGCCGACCGTTTCGCCGGTGCCCGCTTTACGAGGGTCGACGCGGGGGGGATATTCGATAAGTGCGGAATGGGCCAGGGGGTTCAAGGTATATTCATCTCTGGTCTCAACATACACGAATACTCTTTTCCCATCAGTGGCATCAAAAATCCTCCCAGGATGCCCCCACGAATCAACTAATTGGCTCGCATTATGCCCTACGTAGATCTGGCACAGTTGCGTATATCCTTTGCCGGTAGGCATCCCGGGAGTCTTGCAACCTGCGGGTATGAGAGCCGCCAAAATGATAAGAATGAAAAATCGGGCCATTATCTGTTTCATGTAACCTCCTGCAAAAAATGAGTTTATCTGTGGTTGAACGGCATTCCTGAGACTAAAAGAATAGTAACACTTTAACGGTTTGAAACAAAGCTTGGGACCATGAGGGTCTCTTTCCCAAAGGACGTAAATAAGTCCCTCATTTCATAGGAACGGCAGTGAGGCCTTGATATTTGTCACAGGACAGCCCCAGGAGAAAGTATCCATTTAAACGGACACATCCCCTGCCTGCCCGGAACCTGTATTCAACGTCAAGGGGGCGTTCTACCGCCTGTTGAGAATTTTTGTTACGTCCTTTGGGAAAGAGACCCTCATGGTCCGGCAATCTAATCATAACCGTTTTCAAATCTAAACTGATACAAAGAATATTGATAAAGGTCGCAGGCCAAACTGGATACAGAAGGATTATAGAACTCGGTGACCGTTTTTCAAGGCAAAACAGTCCTGCTGCTACCAAAATTTGTAACACTTTAGCGGTTTGAAACAAAGCTAAGGGCTCACTCAAAAATAAATTCACAGAATTGACGCTCAGATTTCGGTAGAATCATCTCTAAATGGCCTGAACCTCTCCGGGACACCTTGCAGTCATATTCGATAGCTTGACATGGCGAAAAAAGGCCTTCCCTTTCCAGAGAAATATATGGGAAAGGCATCTTCGAGTCAAGACTAAGCCTTCTCCCCTTGACTCCATTACCCTTATTCCGCTACAAATCAACTTGCATTCGAAACGGCCGGATCTGCTGTCTCTGAGAAGCTGCCCACAGGCCATAAGATCCAGGGAAGGAGAAGATCATGCAGGAAAGAGATGATAATATACCCCCCTGCCTTATATCTATTGATAAAGAGGGGCGATGGTATCACCGGGGCGCCGAGATGATCCGACGGGAATTCATCCGGCTCTTTTATCAGAATATGGTACTTGACCCAGAGGGCAGGTATCTTATTAACTGGGCAAACAAGCCTTGTTACGTGGATGTGGAGGATACCGCGTTTGTGATCACAAGGGCCCTTTGTGAGAAGGGGTACAACGGCCAGGCAGACCTGTTCCAGCTCAGCCTGAGCGATGATACCAAAGAAGTGCTGGCGCCGGACACCCTGTGTGTTGGAGCTGGGAATGTACTGTATTGCAGGGTCAAATCAGGCGTTTTCCCTGCCCGATTCAATCGGGCCGCCTATTATCAACTGGCTGAGTATATAGAAGAAGAGGATGGCGCTTATTTTCTACCTCTCAATGGTCAAAGATATGACATCCTTCAATCACATCTGAAATCTGAAATCTGAAATCAAGATCCCCCTGTCACCGGGGTAACAATTTCAATGTCTGCTTTTTTTCGCAGATTCTGAAGCCAGTTCTCGAAAACACGCATATGCTTTGTCTCCACCAACGATGAGCGATACTCTTTTTCCTCTTCACGAAATTTTTTCTCATCGATACCTTCTCTCCCCAGCCACCTGATAACAAATGCCCCCTGCTGGTTTACGAAGGGCTCATCCGGGTATCTTTTATCGGCGTTGAGTCCGAAGGCTACCTCGGCCAGTTTCGGCGCATATCCTATTTTCGATATGCGGTCACGCCTGGTAAAAAATCCTGTTTCTTCGACTTTAACACGCCTTTCCCGGGCTAACTGATCCCAGGGCTTGCCTTCTTTAAGTTCTTTCAGATAGTTTGTGGCCGCCGACGTTGCTTCCTGGGCCGCAAAGTAGGTGGTATAATCATCCTTTACCTTCTCAGCAACGTCTTTCAATTCCGGGAGATAAGAGTCCTGGCTCTCAGCCACCTGAAAGATATAGAATTTGCCGCCTAATTCGATTAGCTCGGTTATCTCGTTCTTCTCCAGGACGAAGATGGCCTCACCCATCTTTTCACTCCCCGCTATACCGGATACCTGTTCGCCTTTAGCGAAATGGCCGGAATGTTTTGCCTCAAGCCCATGCTGTTTGGCATAGGGGGCAAGCTTGATATCGTAGGGCATCTGGTCAATGAGGGACAGCCCTTTTTCATGGGCACGCTCCGTGGCCACATTCATGGTCAGGGCCTCCGCGATCTGGTCACGCACCTGTTCTAAGGATTTGGTTTCAGCTTCTTTTATGTCCTCCACCTTGATGATATGATACCCGAATTGGGTCCGGACAAGATCGCTGATTTCTCCCTTTTTCAACTTGAAGGCGGCCTCATCAAAGGGTGGCGCCATCTGGCCTTTCTTAAAATAGCCCAGGTCTCCCCCCTTTGACTTTGTCGGTCCTTCGGAATGCTCTTTTGCCAGATTCGCGAAGTCTACCCCCTGGCGCGCCTTTGCCAGGACCTCCTCGGCCTTCTTTTTCACCTTATCCTCAACATCTTTTAGAGCATCCTCTCCAAGTTTAAACAGGATATGCCTCGCCTTCACCTGCCTGGGCTGCCTGTATGACTCATTATTATATTCATAAAAGGACTGAATCTCTTTCTCAGTGACCTTTATTCCCCCTTTAAATGCCACAGGGTCTATCTCAACATATGCCACGTTAATCTTCTTCGGGATACGATACCTCTCCTTATGGGTTTCAAGATAATTCTTCAATGCGTCCTGATCGAACTTGACGGATGTTTTGAAGTCTGCTGGCTTGAACTCAACAAAACCGATGTTGATCTTTTCATTGATGAAAGTGTAGTACTCTAAAACCTCCTGTTCCGTCACATCCAAGAAAGCAAACAGAAACTGCTTGAGCTTTTTGTCAAGAAGTTCCTGGGTCATAGCTGCCTCAAAATCCTCCGGGTTCATATGATTGTGCCCCAAGAGCGACTGATAACGCCTCATGTCGAACTGCCCGTCCACCTGAAACGCCGGATAACTCATGATTGCCTTCTGGCACTCGCTTTCTGTAACATCAATACCCAGTCGTTTCGCCGCCTGGGTCATTAATCTCTGCTCTATAAGGGTCTCCAATGCTTTTCTTTTCAGATCAAGCATCTTTATCATGTTTTCGTTCCACATGTCCTTATATCTTATTTGATAAGCCGAAATCATGTCCCGGTAGGCCTTTTGATATTCCGGACCGCTGATTACCTCGCCATTCACATATGCCATTTTCATGCCCTGATCAGATGTAAACGAATATCCAAAATAAAAGACAAAAACCACAGCGATGATTCCTATCAAAAATTTTATCAGCCAGGACTTGGCATGCTTTCTCATCAGACTCAATACCATCTAAATACTCCTTCCTGTTTCCATATCCATATTTTTTAGCCACCTACCAGAGCCAGATCGACAGTCTATTGCTGTTGTTACGAGACCTCTGCAAAACGTCCCCTTTTGCTCTCCGAGGCGTAGGCTCGCCTCTACGAGCCGGAGGCCGGTTTATCCGGGTTAAGGGCTTCAGATCTTTTTTGGAATAATTTTATAATTTAACACGATCCACAGGGGTTGTCCATCAGAATTTGGGAGAGCCAATAACGAAAATTCACACCTCTTACTTGCTAACTTGGCGCTCAATCTGCTATTATGAACCCAACGACCCTGGACCGCAAATACCGCCGGGATTTCTTATGGCCGAGATGAAATTTAAAGAACTTACGGAAAAAGAAGTTCAACAAATTGATAAGCTTCAATCTGAATATTTCACCAAGTATATGCACCTCTTTGACCCTCCCCTTCCGGACGGTGTGCCTGAACGTCTTGAAAAAATCGTTTTATCTGCCGGCATATCCGGGTCAGACAGGGTCCTTGACATAGGGACCGGTACGGGGATATTGATCCCCATAATCCTGAAATATGAACCTGCCCTTGTCTGTGCCAATGATCTGTCCAAAAAGATGTTGGAATCTGTAAAAGCGCGCTATCCTGATGTCAGAACGCTGCATGGAGACATCCGGGACTTGAAATTGCCGCAATCCAGCATTGATGTTGTCTTTGTCAATGCCTGCTATCCGAATATCGCGGACAAACATAGGAGTTTTGTTAATATAAGGCGAATGACAAGGAGTGGGTGCCGTATTGTCATAAGCCATCCCATGGGGAGCTCATTTATCGGTTTTCTGCAGGAAAAAGTGCCTTTTCCCTTAGATGATTTCCCTGAAGATGAAACCGTGGCAATGAGCCTGTTTTCCCCTTATGGATTTAAGGTGTCTGATCTTGTGAAAGAGGATAACCTGTATATCCTGGTCCTGGAAGGCTGAGAGCCTGGTCTTGTCAGGAGTTCTATGGATTGGATATAATCGTACCCCTTTTAAGCAGCACTGCCGCCGGGCATATGGCCCAACCCTCGTTTCCTGAGCCGGACTCCCCTTTTGGCGGCACGGTCTGACACATGATTTCAGAAGCCCCACGCAGGATACTGACCCTTCTCTGGCGCAAGTCCATGACATTGGCTGCTGCCGCCCCTGCCCTTATGCTTCTATCTGCCGCTGGCTGCGAATTTTTCGCAGCGGTTCCTTTCACGATTTACGAGATAAAAACCTATCTGGTAGGAAAAGAAGAAAGCTTCTCATATCCGCTTAATCAGGTGCTTGACGCAACCGTCTACAACCTCGACCGAATGGGCTTTGACATTGAAAGGGTGGAAAGGTTTAATCAGATGGGTCTAATATATGCTGTCTGGAAAGGCACCTCCGTCAGCCTTTCAATGGAAACCATTACCCCCAACCTGACCAAGGTCGTATGCGTATTCAAGCGGCCTGATACCATGAGGGAGTACTCTTCGGAAAAGGAATTGTACAACAATATTCGAGATACAATGAAACTGGCGAAGATTCCAGACAGAAAAACCATCTTCAAAGGGATGGTTACCGTGCATCTTTCAATGAACAGTGATTCCCCGGTCATAGCCTATTTAGGAAGAGGGGCTAAGGCTGAAATCGTCAGCAGAAAGGGTGAATGGGCTGAGATAGCCCTTATGGATAATTGCACCGGATACATAGCCTTTCGATATTTGGGGCGGGGAGATCCCCTTGAAAGATGATGGGAAACAATATACATTGGAATGCGGTTGTACAAGATCCCTTGGCATGGTAAATATACTGCAGGAGGAGACCAAATTCAGGAGCACCGGTTTAGGGGCTTCCGTTATTTGAAAGGCAGGATGAATGGCAAAGGAATTATGGACAGTAACTGAGGTGTTGGAGTCTTTTCAGGTTGAAGAGGGTTTCCTCAGGAATTTGGAGGAAGAGGAGATCGTGTGCCCCGTTTGCAGGGAGGGCAGTTCAACCGGGTTGTTTCACGCTAACGAACTGGAAAAGCTCCGGGTAGCAAAGATACTTATGGAGGATATGGGCGTCAATCTGTCGGGCGTCGAGGTCATACTCCAGATGAGACAGAATATGATTGAGATGAGGAGGCAGTTCGACGCCATTCTGGAGGACCTTGCCAGGGAAATCCAGGAAAATCTAATGGGAGATGTATAACTGCTGACACAGACGCCTTGGCTTTCAGATCCTGATACCGCTTCTCACGTCCTTATCATAGAGCCCATCCATCTTCTTGACCGTTTCGAGGATCTCTTTGTCATCTGTCTTTGGCACTTTAATAATCAGCTTGACCATGAGGTTGCCCCGCTCTTTTGTCTTGACGTTAGTTGCCCCCTTCCCCTTCAGTCTAAGGGTCTGACCGCTCTGGCTCCCGGGCGGCACCTTCACCTTGACCTGACCGTCAATTGTGGGGATATCAATGGTTCCACCCGCCATTGCCTCCCTGACAGTCACCGGCAGCTCCATGAGAAGGTCATCCCCCTCTCTTTTCAGAAAGGTGTGCGGTTTCAGGTGAATAATCAGGAAAAGATCCCCGGGTTTTCCACCATTGATGCCGGGCTCGCCTTTGCCTGCCACACGGACCTTGGAACCCTCCTTAACACCTTGCGGTATAACGACTCTGATCTTCTCAGTGCCAAGGACCTGGCCGCTCCCACCGCACGTCGGGCAGGGTTTTCCTGTCTGGCCGTGCCCGTGGCAATGTGGGCACGGTTTTGTAAAGTGCATGGGGCCTTCTGCCACGTCCTGCCGGCCCGAACCTCCACAGTAGGAACAGGTGGTTATGGGAGAACTCGGATCGGTTCCGCTACCCTGGCATCCGGAACAGACCTTGACCTTTTGCATGGCCAGCTCAGTCTCAAAACCTCTTAAGGCAGAGATGAGATCAATGGTCATGTCGTGCTGGACATCCCTTCCCTTACCTCCCATGGAAGACCGGAAACCGCCGCCGCGCCCCATACCGGTGCCGAAAATGTCGCCAAAGATATCCTCATAGCTCTGATACCGGCCGAACTTTTCACCGGCATGGGGCCTGCCGGCCTGCTGAAAGGAACTCCACTGGGAATACTGTCTTGCTTTTTCAGCGTCAAATCCCGACTGGAGCCCTTCTTGTCCGAATTCATCATACAACTTTCTTTTTTCTTCGTTACCGAGGCAGTCATAGGCCAGGGAGATCTCCTTGAATTTCTGCTCTGCTTCCTTGTTCCCGGGATTGATGTCAGGGTGCCATTTTCTGGCCAATTTGCGATAGGCCTTCTTTATCTTTTCTTGAGGCGCATCTTTAGGGACACCCAGAATATCGTAAAAATTTTCAGACATATAGCCGTACCGCCTGACCCGGATAAACCGGAGAATTGACGATTGATGATTGATGATTGAACTATGGGAGGCGTCTAACCTGCCTGCATCTACAGGACTTCCGAGCAGGATTTGACCCCGCACAGGGGTGTTGCCTTTTTTACCGCTCTGATGACAGCCTGCTCCATTGTTCTTGCCGCTAACAATCCCACCACATTCACATCCGTTTCCACGCTTCCGGTCGAAATGGCAAATATGGTATCCCCGTCAAACATGGAGTGTGCGGGTCTCATGGTTCTTCCGTATCCATCATGCGCCATGGAGGCAACCTTGTTGGCCTGCGATTTTGTAAGTCTTGCGTTTGTGGCGATAACGCCGATCGTTGTGTTCCCGCCAAATTCAATCTTCCTTGAAGCAAATTCTCTTATCATAATTTCTTCGCTGTTGAGAAACCTACTCCTGTTTTCGTCCAGGACGCCTGCCAGTGTTTCTCCGGTTCTCGGATCTATGACGTCGCCCAGACAGTTGACCGCCACGATGGCACCCACCTTGAGATCGCCTGCCTGAAGGCAATATGCCCCCAGTCCCCCTTTCATGCATCTTTCCATCCCGAGGATCTTGCCAACCGTGGCCCCCGTGCCTGCACCCACACACCCCTCTGCGCACGCGGTGTCATTGGCGTTCAGGCAGGCCTCATACCCCATTTTTTTGTCGGGTCTCACTTTGTGATCACCGATGGTCAGATCAAATAGAACCGCCCCGCATACGATCGGGATCTTTGTTACAACCGCGTCAAAACCGATATTTCTTTCTTCCAGATACTGCATGACACCGGAGGCAGCGTCCAGGCCGAATGAACTGCCACCGGTCAGCACGACAGCATGGATCTGTTCTACAAGATTGACCGGATTTAGGAGATCGGTTTCTCTGGTACCCGGGGCCCCGCCTCGGACATCCACGCCGGCGGTGAGGCCTTCCTTGCCAATCACCACGGTACACCCCGTTGCCGCATCCAAATCCTGTGCGTGACCGATCCGGATCCCTTCAATATCGGTAATTGCAATTTCTTTCATGATATTCTCCACCCGGGATAAACCACCACTCAGGCCTTCCTGAGCATATCCCTGGCGTGAGCCACTGCACGCGCGGTAATCTTACGTCCGCCCAAGAGCCTCGCAATCTCCTGAACCCTTGCTTCAGGGTCCAGATTTAGGATAGAGGCCTCGGTCCGTCCATTGATGACATCCTTTCTCACTAAAAAATGGGTTTCTCCCTGGCAGGCGATCTGCGGGAGGTGAGTGATGCACACGATCTGATGATACATTGCCAAAGAAGAGATCTTTTCTCCAACCACCTCAGCGGTGGCCCCGCTGACCCCGGAATCCACCTCGTCAAAAACTACGGTCTCTACAGAGGCGGTCCTGGAAAGGATGGTTCTAATGGCAAGTATAATTCTCGAAAGCTCCCCTCCCGAGGCTATTTTTGAGAGAGGTCTTAGCTCCTCGCCCGGGTTCGGAGAGATCATGAATTCAATGCGGTCCAGACCGTCGGGCCGCACCTCCCTGATGGTGGCCCCTGCCGGATCTCCTTCGGCACCAGACGAATCTTCAAATCTCACCTTAAACACGGTCTCCTTCATATGAAGCTGGTGGAGTTCCTTTTCAACTGCCACCTTGAAGTCATCGGCCCCTTTTCTTCTCTTCTGGGAAAGGGTCACGGCCTTTTGCATTAATTCCCCTTGCATCTCCTGCAATTTTTTTGTCAGCTCATCTACTCTCTTTAGTTTCCCTTTCAGATCGAATATTTTTGCGCCGAGTTCATCCTTGAGCCTCAGGACATCCTCAAGTGTTGCGCCGTATTTTCGTTTGAGCCTTTTCAAGGTCTCAAGCCGTTCCACAACCTGTTCCAGCCTCTGAGGATCAACTTGTATCTCTTTTTGAAAATCCCGGAGTGCAAACGAGACATCCTCTATTCGCACCTCAATTTCGGCCAGAGAATCCCTTATGGGAGCCAGCTCACCGGCTATTTCCGCCCCCTTTTCCATCGACTTTGTGCAGCGGGCAACGGATGAAAGCACAGAATCATAATTCTCGTACAGTGTCTGGTATCCGTTCGAGGCGACCTCCAACAGCTCTTCCGCATGCTGAAGCCGCATCTTTTCGCCTGATAATAGATCATCTTCCCCCGGAACGGGTTTGGCCGTTTCAATTTCCTGGATCTGGAACAGGGTCAGATCCTCCCTTTCCTTCTGCTCACTGATATTCTTTTCTATCCCCCTGATCTCTTCTCTTAACAGCTGGCATCTGTCGAATAACTTACCGAGACCCACACGCTCTTCTTCAAGCCCGCTGAAATCATCTAATAAATAGAGGTGATTGTCCGGCCTCAAGAGGAGTTGGTGCTCATGCTGGCCCGAAATGCTGATCAGCCTCGGGCCCAGGCGCGCCAATATCTGGAGGGTAGATAGGGAACCATTGATAAAGACCTTGTTCCGGCCTTCACGGGATATGATTCTTTTTATCAACAGCTCACCATCAAAGGATATCCCTGCCTCTCCCAACATCCCATTCAAGACCCGGTTGCCGGGAAAGACAAAAAGTCCCTCCACTACGGCCTCGTCGCATCCCGTGCGGATAAGATCCGCCGAGGACCTCCCCCCGAGAATCAGATTAATGGCGTTTATGATAATCGATTTCCCTGCACCGGTTTCACCGGAAAGGGTGTTCAGGCCCTCTCTTAAGGACAGGTCCAGATGTTTAATGATGGCGAAGTCGGTGATGATCAACTGGACAAGCATAATGCCTTGAAGATCCTGGAATTCGGATTTTGGAGTTGGACCTCTGCTTTTCGTGTGGTTCAAATCAGTTACAGGCATTCACGGCCATAAACTTATGGCCCCATATCGCCTATCAGCCTGGATCATCAGCAACCACCATGCTGCTGGCCCCTTGGAGAAGCCGTTTGACTTCAATCTTGAGGCAGACAGGCGCCTGATTTTCGGTCGTCGGCCGGTATTCCACCACTGCTTCGCACGGTACCGGGAGATCACACAATGAGATTCCCTTTCCAAGCGCATCCAGAATGGTCGTCGATTTCTTTACCGCATACCGGCGTCCGTCGATGACAATTCCGCCATCGCCCTTACTCTGAATGGTGACCGTCTTGGACACAACGGTCCCGTCCCCCTGGTTTTCGGCAAAACAGAGGAAATACGCTGGCAGAAAAAAAGCTGTCACGAAACAAGAGACCAGGACTGACGTTTTGATGGGAGGTTGTTTTCGAAATCTACTCATCATAATAAAATTCTCCCGGTTATATGGCTTTTGAGGCGGACCATTCGGTCAGGTGGTCCTTGGTCTTTCATGGACCTGCTCTCTCACGCGTTGCTGAAAAATAATAACACCTTACACATAATCCTGTCAAAGTAAAGATCCGGGCCCGGAGGACCCGGCTTTGATTATCCCCCCATAGGTGAGATTTAGTTTCTTAGAATTTCAATGGATTATAGAGCGCTGGAGAACCATTTGTCTCTGACCTGACCCTGAGGACCAGGTTTTCCATGTTAGAATAAAACCGGAAATGTACGCGTAATTCCGGGGGTTTGACGCTGGTCTTGGCAGGGGTTAGGGCTGCGGTAGAAGTCCCGGACTACTCTGTCTCCACGGGAGGCATCGCCTTATCGGGCCCTACAGTGACGAGCACATATTTTCCGGGAACAATAACCTTCCTCGCAGAACGTTTGATATCATCCAAGGTAACTGCATTTATGTTGCTGATGAATTTCGGGAGGTTGTTGTAGCCCAGTCCATAGAGTTCATCAAGAGTCATCTGCATTGCCTGACTTCCATTGGTCTGAAGCCCTATCAGAAGGTTTCCCAGGAGATAACTTTTTGCTTCAACCAACTCCCTATCCGTAAGCCCTTCTTCTCTTATCTTATTTAGCTCTTCAAAAACGGCCGCTGTGGCCACCGCCGTCTTGTTGGGGTCACAGGCCAGGTAAGCGCCAAAAGCGCCTGTTTCAAGCCCCGGCCTCCTGAAGGCGGTTATGGCATAGGCAAGGCTCTGTTTATCTCTGAGTTGCGAAAATAATCGACCTCCCTGGCCTGCAAGGCTTGTCTTGACCAGGGCCATGGGGGGATTATCCTCGCTCTTGAGGTCAACCCCAAGATACCCTATGATGAGGTGGGTCTGGGCCCCCGGCCGATTCTGATGCGCTTCCCTGGCCTCTGCCAGGGGGGCGGGCGCTGGCGCTATGTGAGGAAGTTTTTTTTCAGAGGAAAGAAAGGTACTGAAGAGGGCTTTAACATAAGGGATCAACTGATCTTTTTTCAGGTCTCCCACCACAGTCAGGACAAAATTAGATGGGATCGCAACAGAATAATACCACTCCTCAAGGTCCGATCTGGTGATAGACCGTATGGTCTCTGTGGTTCCTGTCAGTGGGTGTCCGTAAGGATAGTCCGGGTAAAGGGTCTTGTAAAACAGGTCGAAAAGCTGTGCCGTGGGGCGGTCTTTCTTAGCCTTGATGTCTGCAAGGATGTCGTCTCTGACCTTCTCCATCTCTGATTGTGGGAATGCCACATTCAGTACAACATCAGCCAACAGCTCCATTCCGGCATAAAGGTCCTTGCTTAGAAATTTGGCTGTGACGCCGATGCTGTTTCTTCCGGAAAACCCGCTCAGGGAACCTGCCCATGATTCTACTGTGGAAACGATCTCCGAAGCGGTTCTCTCCTTTGTCCCCCTTGTCAGCATGTCTCCCACAAAGTTGGATATGCCCCATTTGCCCGGTTTTTCAAGACGCGTCCCACCCAAGAACGCTCCGATAATGGATACCTCAGGGAGACGATGGTTTTCTTTGATGATAAGCCTCATGCTGTTGGGGAGAACCACCATCACAGCCTTCTTCTGCCCTTCAGTGCCCTCCACGCCTTCGGGGGATGGCGCCTGATCGACCGGTGTGAATAGAGAGATGATCGTCTGATCCTCCAGGGCGATCGCTGTTCCCTCGGGTGCCAGAATCCCCACTGAGAGATTTTCCGGCCTTAAGTATTTCTTAGCGACACGGACGATGTCATCCGGGGTAACTTTTTTTAAATTATCCAAATAGTGATCGGCATTATACATGTCGCCGGTCATGGTCTGAAAAAATGCCAGGGTCCTGGCCTGGCCTGACATGTCCTCCATGTCAAATACAAAATCGGCTTCAGCAATGGTCCTGGCCTTCGTTAACTCCGATTCGGACACCTGTTCACGCGTAATCTTGGAAATCTCCTTTCCGATGGCGCCGAGTGCGGCACCAATGTTATCGGGACTGAGAGTTGCGTCTAATGAAAATAGCCCGGGGTCTGCAAACGCATAGGCCCCCCCACCGATGCTGTAGACCAAATTAGCGTTCATTTTCAGGCGGGAATAGAGCCTTGAACTTTTCCCTTTTCCGAGGATAATCTCAAGCACGTTCAAAGGGTACGTATCCTCATGGGTCAAAGATGGGATGTGCCAGGACACATTCAGATAGACCTGTTGAACCTTATCGTTCTTGATGATTTTTCTAAGAGCGGTCTGCGCCGGTTCTTCCGGTCTGGAAGGAACTTTTCCCGGCCTCTCAGGAAAATTTCTGACAAGGTCCCTGATGGTTTCCAGGGCCTTTTCCGTATCAAAGTCCCCGACCGCCACCAGTACCATGTTAGCGGGGGTATACCACTTGTCCACGTAATTCAGAATGGCTTTTCGGTCAAGCGTTCGAATCGTCTCTTCATATCCGATGATAGGCCGCCTGTATGGATGCTTCGTGTAGCACAGGTTCATCATGGCGCGGCTTAACCGGCTTTCAGGGATATCCAAAGACCGGCGGTATTCTTCCAAAACCACCTCCTTTTCGCGCTCAAGCTCCTCTGTATCGAAAAGGGAGTGCTGCACAGCGTCCAGGAGGACGTCCAGGCCAGTATCAAACTGGGCGCTGGCGATCTCCACGTAATAGACGGTCCTGTCAAATGAGGTATAGGCGTTTATGTGGCCCCCGGAGGCCTCAATGGTTCTGGCGATTTCTCCGGTCTTCTTAGAAGGCGTCCCCTTGAAAATCATATGCTCAATCAGGTGTGTGATCCCCGCTTCTTCCTCCGTCTCATTGGCGCTTCCTGTCTTGACCCACACCTGGATGGCTGCTACAGGCGCGCTGTCGTCCTGCTTCAGGATGACGGTGACCCCATTATCCAATTGGAATTTCCTGGCCCCGTCTGTTACCGAAGCGGCACTCAGGGGGGTCACGCAACACAGGAGTATGACGGAACAAATCAAAAACCTGCTTGCCCCGTATCGGACGCTCTTCATACCCCGAAATGTTTTACCAAAGGGTTTCAAGGGATTAGCTCTCCTTTTCAATAAAAGCTTAGATATTGTATTCTTTTTTTCTTGACATACTATATATTGTATTTAAAATAGAGATCTCGTTTTGAATCTGAAGCGTGATTCTTTATTCTTTATTCCTTCGTAATATGCAAGGTCCATAACGAAATTTTAACCCTGTGCGGTTAAGGTCGTTGGGGTCGAAATTTTTTGACTCGCGTTTCTCGAATATTGAGTGTCCGTCCATGTTTTGATATAAACCATAATCACGAAACAGAAAAGGTAAAGGCCGAAGTCCGAACAGGAGGAAACTATGGGTCTAAAGGAGAAACTCTTAGTTACAGATGAAGAAGCCTTCGATCTCGGTTACTACGGATGGGATGACCACCGGCTCTCTGATCTCTTAGTCAAGGGAAATCCGATCAATACGGATCAGGCATTGGACATCAGCCGATTTCTCCGCGAAGAAGTCGCCAAACTGGAACTTCAGACCATCACCATGCCGATCATAGAGCATATGATCGAGGCAAAATTGCTTGAATACGGGCTTTCCAAGACCTTTCCCATCCGGTTGGACAAATCCATTTTTATAAAAAAGAGTGTCGTATTTTCCGACAATGCCAGGCGGGTACTGGAAAGGCGGTATCTCAGGAAAGACAGCAAAGGCGAAATTATTGAAACGCCTGAAGATATGTTCCGCCGGGTAGCCAAACATATCGCAAAAGCAGAGAACAGGTATGGGGGAGACGCCCGGGTCAACGAAATGGAGGAGATTTTTTACGGGATGATGACCGAATTTAAATTCCTCCCTAACTCCCCGACATTGATGAATGCCGGCCGAAGATTAGGTCAGTTAGCGGCGTGCTTTGTGCTCCCGGTCGAAGACAGCATGGAAGGAATTTTTGATGCCTTGAAAAACGCGGCCCTTATCCATAAATCGGGTGGGGGGACCGGTTTTTCCTTCTCACGCCTACGGCCAAAACAAAGCAGAGTCGGTACAACAGGGGGTATTGCCTCGGGGCCTGTTTCATTCATGAAGATATTCAATACCGCCACCGAGCAGGTCAAACAGGGAGGCACACGCAGGGGGGCCAACATGTCTATCTTGAGGGTGGATCACCCCGATATCATGGAGTTCATTTACTGTAAAAAGAATAACCGCGAGCTGAATAACTTCAACATCTCGGTTGCCGTCACAGATAGCTTTATGGAGAGCGTTGCCAAGAACAGACCCTATGACCTGATAGACCCCAGGGATGGAAGAAAGGCGGGCGAGTTAGATGCCTTGCACGTCTACCATGGACTCGTGAAACAGGCCTGGGAAAATGGGGATCCCGGCATCATATTCCTTGACAGGATTAACAGAGACAATCCGACCCCGGACTTAGGAGAAATAGAGAGCACGAATCCGTGTGGAGAGCAACCCTTACTCCCATTAGAGGCGTGCAATCTCGGTTCAATAAACTTAGCCAAGCTTGTCACCGAGGTCGATGAAGCACCTGTCATCGATTATGATGGGTTAAGGGAGCTCGTCTGGTGGACCGTCCGTTTCTTAGATGACACCATCGATATGTCGAAATATCCGCTCCCTGAAATTGATGAGATGGTCAAGGGAAACCGTAAGATCGGGCTTGGTGTCATGGGTTTTGCCGACATGTTATACCAGTTGAGGATTCCATACAACTCCGAGATGGCCCTTAACACAGCCGAGGAGGTGATGAGGTTTATACAGGAGGAGTCCCACAACGCATCCATAGACCTGGCTCAAGAAAGAGGGGTTTTCGGCAACTTTGATAAGAGTATATTCAAGGACCGTGAAGGATGCACTTACAGGAACGCAACCACCACGACCATTGCCCCAACCGGCACGCTCAGTATCATCGCAGGCTGTTCCAGCGGTATTGAACCGTTGTTTGCACTCAGTTTTGTCAGAAACGTCATGGATAATGACAGGCTGTTAGAGGTGAACCCATATTTTGAGAGGGTGGCAAAAGAAAAGGGTTTCTACACCCCTGAACTGATGGATACCATTGCCAAAAAAGGAAGCATCAGAGATATAAAGGAAATCCCCGGAGAGGAAAGAGAGATCTTTGTAACGGCACACGATATTGTCCCGGAGTGGCATATCCGCATGCAGGCGGCGTTTCAGAAGTTTACGGACAACGCTGTCTCAAAAACGGTGAATCTCCCGCGGGATGCTACGATTGATGACGTTCGGAAGGTGTATGACCTGGCTTATGAGCTGGGATGTAAGGGGGTAACCATTTACAGGGATGGAAGCAAGGAGAATCAGGTCCTTTCATTTGCAGATCAGGACAAGGACGACCACAGCAGCGGCTTTATGACGGCTGTGAAAGAGCGGCCAGAGACCTTGGAAGGGTTCACCACCAAGATGATGACCGGAATGGGGGCCTTATACGTGACCGTTACGGAATATGAAGGTCGGCCCTTTGAGGTGTTTGCCACGATCGGCAAATCCGGGAGATCCACCACCGCAAAGACCGAGGCGATCGGCAGGCTTGTATCCCTGGCTCTCAGATCAGGTGTGAGGGTCGAAAAGATTGTAGAACAACTCAAAGGAATCGGGGGTGAACACCCGGTATTTCAAAAGGACGGTCTGGTCTTATCCATACCCGATGCCATCAGCAGGATACTTGAAAAAAGATACATGCGGGACCAGCCGGTCAGGCGGAACGGTAACCATAAAAATAGCCTGCTTGGAGAAACCTGCCCGGAATGCGGCCAGACCATCAGTTTTGAAGAGGGATGCATGACCTGCCATTTCTGTGGTTTTACCAAGTGCGGATGAGAGTTAGATTCTTATCCCTCCCTTGCAACCGCACGGTAACCGATGTCTGTCCGGTAGTAGACCCCGTTCCACCGTATCCCTCCTGCGAGTTCATAGGCCTTGGCCTTCGCCTCTCCCACGGTTGCCCCTAAGGCCGTTGCGCAGAGGACCCTCCCGCCATCGGTGACGACCTGACCTTTTTCAATTCTGGTTCCAGCGTGAAAGACCTTGACCCCTTCCTGCTCACGCTCGGGCAGACCGGAAATGATATCGCCCTTCTTGTAACTGATGGGATACCCGCCGGCGGCCATCACCACACCTAAGGCTGCACGGTCGTCCCAATCTACCCGGATCTGGTCTAAACGCCGATCCAGGGCCGCTAAACACATTTCAATCAGATCGGATTTGAGCCTCAGGATGATAGGCTGCGTTTCAGGGTCGCCAAAACGGCAGTTATATTCCAGCACCCTGAGTGTGCCATCGTCAGATATCATGAGGCCCGCATAGAGAAACCCGGTATAGGGATGCCCCTCAGCGGCCATCCCCTTCACCGTAGGCTCAATAACCTCTTTCATGACCCGGTCATAAATCACCTGGGTTACCACGGGGGCAGGTGAATAGGCGCCCATCCCCCCTGTGTTAGGCCCTCGATCACCGTCATCGCGGGCCTTATGGTCCTGGGAGGTTGCCAACGGCAGGATATGCTCTCCATCGACCATGACAATAAAGCTGGCCTCTTCACCTTCGAGGTATTCTTCGACAACCACCCTCTGTCCTGCTTCCCCAAACGTTTTTCCAGACAGCATCCCCTCGGCCGCCTCAATAGCCTCGGCCTCGGACCCGGCAATAATTACGCCCTTACCCGCTGCAAGACCATCCGCCTTGACAACGACGGGCGCTCCCTGTTCACGGATATAGGCAATGGCCGGTTTTAATTCCGTAAAGGTCCTGTAAGATGCCGTGGGGATGTTGTAACGGGACAGGAAATCCTTGCAAAAGGCCTTGGACCCCTCTAATTGCGCCGCTCCTTTAGTAGGCCCAAAGCAGTTCAGGCCCGCCTCGTTGAAGGCGTCAGCTACGCCTGCCACCAAGGGTGTTTCCGGGCCCACAAGGGTAACCGTTACCCGTTCCTTCCTGGCAAAGTTGACCAATGCCTCAATCTGGTCTGCCCCGATGTCAATGTTTTCCACCTTGGGCTCTCCGGCTGTCCCGGCATTCCCCGGGGCAACAAAAACCCTTTCAACCTGACTGGACTGCGCGGCTTTCCAGGCAAGCGCATGTTCGCGGCCGCCACCACCGATCATCAATATCTTCATTTCTACCCACCCTTTCCGGCAAACGGTGCCCTGAGACCTTTGAAAAATGTTCAATGTAAACGTCTCTACCCCCTGCAGTTTATAGAAAATAAACCGCTTTCAGGTCAAGCGCTAACCAGACGGGAGGTACTTACCCCGATTTTTTTGAAGAAATGAGGAAGCCCCGACCGGAATATCTTGTACCCCTTCTGTCCAGCGTTGCAGGGGGAGTAGGGCGGGAGAACCAAAATCAATAGAGTGCAGGCGGACTTTAGATTTTAGTGGCAGTTGTCAAAGGGCTAAACTGAAGAAAAACCCCGGAGGGCTGTTCAGCCCCCCGGGGTGACGGCGTAGATAGATGATGAAATCCCCTAAGTTGCCATCCCCCTTAGATCCACGGGAGGATGAGAAAGGCTATCGACGTAATAACAAAATAGACCAGGAAGATGACCATTAAGTATCCCATTATGTCACGAAAATTGAGTTTGGCCACGGCTAACATGGCAATGGCCCAGAACGGTTGGATCATGTCGGTCATCATGTCGCCCCAGGCATAGGCAATGATGGTTTTGTGGGCAGGCACCGCAAGTGCCTTTCCCGCGGGCAGGAGGTAGGGTGCCGTCATCAGCCACTCCCCCCCCCCGGATGGGACGAAGTAGTTCAGGATACCTCCGTACCAGTAGACAAACATCAGGAAGGTGGACGAGGCGCTGATGGCAACAAACCAGCCGGTGAACACCTGGGAGAGGAGGGTAAATTTGATCAGACCGTAGATACCGGCGTAGAAGGGGAACTGGATAACGATGCCCCAGACCGCCTTGCCCGATTCCTCGGTGGCCTTGAGAAAAGACCATGGACGCCAGTGGAAAAGGATGCCGAGCATGAGGAAGAAGAAGATGACATTGTTGAGGGTCAACCAGTTGCCAGGCGGTTTTCCTTTGAGGTAGGAGTATAAGGCGATGGCTCCGCCCAGCACGATAATGATGTTGAAGCCAGGCCACCAGTTCATCCAGTCAGAGGGGGACTTGGCGACCTCGCGCGTGGGGGGTTCATAGATATTGAGTCTGTCCATGAGTTCGGGTTGCACCACATAGGTATTCTCAGGGGTTGGATGCATTTTGACCATCACATAGGTAACAACGATGATCACGATTGCAGTCAGGATGAGATTGAAAGGATGAAAAATGGTTGAGCCTGTGGAGACCGGACCGGCGATCCAGCCATCCTTTATGGCTGACTTGACCAGGGCGTTTCCCGGCGAGGCCATCATCAGTGTGGCGGAACCGGTGAGCCCCGAGTGCCAGGTACAGCCTAAGCCCAAGTACGCCGCGGCCACCAGAACCCGGTAATCCACTTTCGGGTTTCTGCGGACGATAAAAAGGGCCAGGACAGCGCTTCCGATGAGGGAGAGGCCCCATGAGATCCAGGCCGAAAGGGTTGAAAAGAGGGCCATGACAATGATGGCCTGTGAGGGTTTGTCCTTGTCGGGCAATTCGGCCAGGCCGTCAAGGAGGCGGCGCACCGGTGGTGAAAGGGCTAAGATATAGCCTGTCATCATAATCAGGCACATCTGCATGGCAAATCCGAGATAGATCCAGAAACCTTTTCCCCAGGCATCGATACCGCCGTAAAGTCGGCTTCCAAAGTTGACCTCTTTGCCAAACCCCCAGATCAAGGCCAGGATGTAGGCGATGATGCTGAGGATAAAGACGATTACCAGGGAATCGGGAATCCATTTTTCCGTCCAGTTCGTCAAACCTGCACCCAGGTCTTTGAGAAATCCTTGTCCTGTCGATTGATTATTTTCTGCCATGACATCCTCCTTAGATAAGAGTTCTTGCCAGTTTGAAAACCCTTCAGCTCAACGATATTTTGACAAAAGCGCTTCTACGACCACCCCCTTCATCCGTTTATAAGGTTAAATGCAAAAAAACCTCTGTTGCGGGTGTCACCGCCACAGAGGTTTTTTAGCGTGTATATTCACTTGAGAACCCTCGAGTTCTTCTATTGTCAGGCAAAAAGCCA
>JACKQG010001872.1_pt1 | contig 28449 bp, 28 predicted proteins | sample 8237621 | NCBI WGS metagenome assembly JACKQG01 (sample SAMN15677084, study PRJNA649215) | marine metagenome | biome: marine; feature: Black Sea; material: saline water; isolation source: suspended particulate matter (SPM) from the Black Sea western gyre | collected 2013-06-09/2013-06-10 | depth... | reverse complement strand
TTTAATGTGGTCAGTCTGCTGCTGTGTCTGGTAATCAGTGTAGTGCTGTTTCCGTATGTATCGCTACCTGCCGATACCCTCAAAGCTGCACAACAGGGCAAACCGATCCACGAGTTTGAAGCGGTGAATATTGGCCCCGACTTCGGCGCGGTATCGGTTGCCGATATGATGGAATATTACATGCTGAACCCACCGCAGAAACAGGACAACGCATCTGCTGCTGTGCCAAAACAGCACTTCGGCGGGTGCTGAAAAAGTGCCGATTAAGCGTAGTTTTTGTCTGCTGGCGCTACTGCTAGTCGGTGCCTTGTCAGACTTACAGGCTGCTATGCCGGGACTGAGTTATAGCGACCAGCTGCCGGTACCGCAGCATGCACTGTTGATCGATACCCGTGCCACCGATGTCTGTCACAAAAACACGTTGGCGCATGCCCTGTGTCTTTCGGCTGAAAGCCTGATGACGCCAGCGCAACGGATACCTTCCTTGCGCGCTATCGCATGGCTGCTGGGGACATACGGATTGCAGGGCGATGAAGCTGTGATTGTTATCGGAACTGAAGCGTCGCAGCGGGATTTTGTAGCTGGATTACTGTATCTGAGCGGGCAGGAAAATGTATTGATTCTGAGTGTGCCTGTGGGGCAGTTACTGGCTCGTGCAAGCACTGTTAAGAGTGCCGGAAAAGTCAGGGGGCAGAGTCGCTCGGCCATTTATAGCGCCGCGCCGCGCGATCAGCAGATCCTCCTGCGCGATGAATTATGGGGGCTGATCCAGAACCCTCAACAACCCCTGCTTTTACTGGATGCGCGCACCGATGCTGAATACTGGGGGCATCATATTCGTGCCGCTCGCGGCGGTCATATCCCCGGTGCCAGCTTATGGGGGCAGAGTTCTGATCTGGATATGGCATTAATTGAACGCGCAGTGACGGTTATCTATGCGCATGATCCGGTAGACACGATTGCTGCTTTCACCCGCCTGCAGGCTGGCCGTCAGGATGCGGTGCGTGTGTATATAGAGGGCTGGCGATCCTGGGCCGCTCAGGGAGTATTGCCGGCAGATGCCGAGAGCTTTAAACAAGAGGGTTAAATGAAAATATTATTTATTATTTCCACCCCGGGTGGAACCAGCATACTCCTGCCACTGGCCGCCGCCTGCCGCCGTAAAGGAGTGGAATGGGGCGCGTTTTTTACCAATGACGGGGTCAGGCTACTGGCTTCTGATGATGTTGCTGATGCGCTGCGCTGTGCCCGTAAAGTGGTGGTATGTGAGCATTCCTGGGCGCGTTTCATGGCGGGCGAAAGCTGTCCGCAGACGCTCGGTAGTCAGACTCAAAACAGTATTCTGGTCGGTGAAGCCGACCATGTGATTAGCCTGTAGGACAGCCGATGCGTATTAAACAACTACTGGTGCTAGCCAGACGTGATCATGCCGAAGCGATGCGAGTCGCTGCCGGACTCACCATTTCCGGTCATGCGGTACGACTGGTTTTTATGACAAAAATGGTGACCGACAGTGCCGAAAACAGAGAGCAGGCGGAAACCCTTGAGCTTTGTGATATTGAGCCTGAAACCACCGTTGCCGGTGAAGACCTTGCCTTTCTGGATAGTGCTGCGCTATCTCTCGCGCTGTTAAAAGCGGATGACATTGTGATGCTTTAACGGAGTGAATTGAAATGAATGTAGCAGTTTTAAAAACCGGTCTATTTCCTGATGCCGAAACAGTGGAGCAGGGCGTAGAACACCTGTATGCGTGTTGCAATGTGTATGTTTACGATGTGACGCGACATAAACTTGAGAACGATGACTGGGATAAGGCGCTGGATGAAATGCTGGCGGCAGATCGCATTATTGTTGTTTAATAATCACCCTGGAGAAAACAATGAAAACTAAAAAAATCATAATTGGTCTGCTGTTATTCGGTCTGGCACCTTTAGCCACGGCATCAACGCCACTGGTGGATGTTGACTGGATCAAGGCTAATAGCTGTAACAAAAACGTACGTGTGCTGGATATCCGCAACGCGCTTGATGGCGGCTCAAAGATAGACTATCTGCAGGGGCATATACCCTGTGCCGTGTATACCGATTACCTGAAAGGTGGCTGGCGTAGCATGGTCAATAAAGTGCCCGGTCAATTACCACCAACGGATAAGATAGAGAAATTAATCGGTGATCTGGGTATCGATAACAAAACCCACGTGGTTATCTATCATGCCGGCAAAGATGCACTCGATATGGGCAGTGCTACGCGAGTGTACTGGACATTTAAAGTGCTTGGACATGATGATGTTTCAATCCTCAATGGCGGTTTGAGTGCTTATACCGCGGATAAGAAAAACCCGCTCGATAAAGGTAATAATATGCCGAAGGCGCTTGCGTTCAAGGCTCAGCTGAATAGTGCGATGATTGCCACCAAAGAGGATGTGCTAAAAGCAAGAGAAAAGGGCATCGAGCTAGTCGACAATCGACCTGCTGATCAGTTTCTTGGCGTCAACAGGCATCCGAAATCATCACGCAACGGCACCATACCGGGCGCGGTTAACTTACCCGAAAGCTGGTTAACCCAGAATGGTGGTGGTTCTTTTCGCGATGTTGGAACGCTCAACAAGCTATACAGCCAGGCGCATGTGGATCCGCAGCAGGAAACCATTAATTTCTGTAATACCGGGCACTGGGCGTCACTCGGCTGGTTTGCCACCAGTGAGCTGATGGGCAACAAAAATGTCAAACTGTACGATGGTTCGATGGTTGAATGGACCAATGATGCCAGTCTGCCGATGGTATCTACCATTAAATTTTGATCAGAAAATTTATCTACTGGACGCTCATTTCAGCGCTTTTTTCGCTCCCGGCTGGTGCCATTGCCGGGGGCCAGCAGCAACGCCAGTTCAGTGTTGAACTGGCGCTGCTGGCAGGAGATAGTCGGCTATTAATAGAGGGTGGCTTATCGGACCAGAAGCGTGCATGGATTGAACAGCGTGTGCAGGGGCAGTTGAATATTCTACCGCTGCTGGCACGTTACTATTTGCAGCATAGTGGAGGTGTTGATAACCACCTGCCCGGTCAGCTGCGCGAGCTTCAGCACCTTAGGCATCATCCTTCACAACTGCATCAACAGGCTCTGGCCCTGAGCCAGCTCTACCCTGTAGATCTAGCCTTCGATCTGTCCCGGTCATTAAAGCCGGCAGCTTTGCAGGCAGTCACTGAACTTTATAATTCCCTCTGTCTCGGCTGCCATGTCCTGCCCAGTGCAGAAAAATCGGTGATTAAAGGTACTCTGAGTCAGTTTTCCCGCTCCATGAATCAGCAGGAGTGGCTGGCACGCCTGTTCGGAGGCCTGCATGGTGATGCCTACACCTCGTATCAAAATCCATTTAGTGACCCGCAAATTGGCGCATTCTTTATTTACATCAGAAACCATCTCGAACCGGCAGTTCCGAATGTCAGCAAGGAGCGCGATTAAAAAATGCCCCTTAATAAATTAAGGGGCGAAAAGTCTGGCGAGAGAAGTTAAGGAGTTAAATTAAATATTGGAGGAATATTTAAACCCGCCAGACCAGAGGTCAGGTGTCATCTTAAAAATCAGTTTATTCCGTCATCGTACTTATGCCTGGTTACAGGTTAAAAGTTAATCCTGTATATACCAAGCAATAGCTGTGCCAGATATGTGATTGCTAGTATGGGAGCGTGCCTGAGCTGTATGCCGGAGGTAAAGGTCCCGGGATAGGCGCAGCAAGCGCTTTAATTTAGTGCGCCAGAGTCCTGTTTTGCACTGCAGCGGTGCGGTTGCGACCTGTCCTCCTGTTGACGCATATCATAGAGTTGCGGCTGGATTGGACTAGAATCAGTGATACCTACTTAAACGGTTTTGACGTATGGATGACTCACTCAAAGATCTACTCAGCGCAGAAACTGAAGCCGAGGCTATCGTTTCCCGAGGTGAGCTGGAGCGTGATGCGATTATTCAGAAATCACTGGATGATGCACATGCGATGGAAAAACAGTTCCAGGATCGTCTGCCTGAGCTGTATCAGTCGTTTGTCGACAAGTCGCATGATCGGGCTAACCAGACTATTGCCGAAATGAAGCTACGTTACGACGAGCGCAACAAGGAGTTACGTGATCTTGCGGGCAAGCATGACAAGGAGGCTTTGCAGCAGGCGATTACCCTGATTCTGGATATAGATCAGGTGGACACATGAGCCACTTTCGTAGCGCTTATCTGAGTACCCGGTTGAGTCTGCTGGCCAGTCGGCTGATCAGTTTTGAGCAGTTAAGCAGTTTAATCGAGCTTGAGCTGGATCAGATTATCAATCGGGTCTACGAATGGACCGGGCATCGTTATCAGCCCGATGTGCATGACTCAAGACGGATTGAAAATCAGCTCGCACATACCGCACTGGATGACTTCCAGATTCTGATTCGACCCTTTTCCGGACCCGAACGCCGCTTCTTTTACTTTGCTATCCGCTGGTTTGAACTGGTCAATGTCAAGGTGCTGATTCGTGGAAAATTTACTTCGACACCTAAGTCCATCATTCAGCAGCAACTGGTGGATCTGGGTGTATTTGCCGACCTGCCGCTGGAAAAACTGCTGGAAACGGAAGATCCTTACGAAATGCTGCGCCTGCTCGAATCTACCGCCTACGCCGGTATTGTGCGTCAGGCCAGGAATGTGTTCGATGAGCAGGGGAATGACCTTTTTTTGCTCGATGCAACGATTGATAAAAGCTTTTTTATCGATCTCAAAAAACGCCTGGAGGGACTCGATGCGCAGGATGTTGAGCTGGTTGAGCAGGTTATGGGCTCCCTGCTGGACCGGTTTAATCTGCTCTGGTTGCTGCGCTACCGATTCAGTTATGGGCTATCCCCGGCCAAATCTTATTTTTTACTCACCTCTACCGGCGCCAGACTGCACGCTGCAGACCTGATGCGGCTGGCAAAAATGGAAACCATCGAACAGCTGGTGGAAGCCCTGCCAGCTAAATTGCAGCAGCAGTTGCAAGGCTTGACGGTTATTTCCGATATCGAGCAGGTGATTGAATACTCAACGCTTGAGGTTGCCGCGAAAGGTTTGAGTCGGTCGGGCAATCTGGTCTCACGGGCGTTTAGCTATATTCTGTTAAGGGAAGCTGAAATGAGATTCCTGCAGGCCCTGATCAAGGGTAAACAGCTCGGCTTTGATCAGGAATTGATACGACTGGCAGTGATGGGAGCACGCTGATGTTAGCCAGACCGGTGCAAATGAAAAAAATCAGTCTGTATATGGTCGACACGGATGCGCAGCAGGCTGCGCTGACTCTGGCCCGTATGCAGGTACTGCATCCTTTTAACGACCGCCTGCAGGATATGGAGATGCAGGAATATCCTGCAAATGCGTATTCTGAACTGTATAACAGCCTGAGTAACCGTTTTACCAAGCTTAGCAGCGGCTCGGGTCAGAAGTTTTCAGATCCGCAGGATTTAACCTCGATCGTCACCCTGCAGCAGATTCAGTTACTGGATGAAGAGTTGAAGGATCTGTGGGCGATTGTGTCAGCGATGGAAGAGCGCCAGCGCCAGCTGAGTGAAAAGCTGAATGCAACTCAGCAGTTAACTAAAAGCCTGCAAAAATTTGTTTCTCTCGATCTTGATCTGTCACGCCTGAAACGGCCGGGACGATTCCTCAAAATAATTGTCGGTAGCGTTCCCTCCGGGCACCTGGCTCAGCTCAAACGTGCGTTGTCGCTGGCAGAGTTTATGATCGAGTCATTTTTTTCCGCAGAAGGGATTGATCATGTGGTTGTGGTCGGCTCCAGCCAGCAGCAGCGCGATATGCAGGATCTGTTGAAATCCGCCGATTTCAGGGAAGCCATTATACCCGACGAATTTTCCGGCAATCCGGCCCAGTTACAGGCCGACCTGGCGGCCCAGACCGAACAGATAGAGCTGGCAATCCGGGGGGTGATCAGCAAACGCGAACAGCTGTTAAGCGATCTTGCCCCGATTTTGCAAAGTGCCCACGAATTGCTGTTGCGGGCCCGTCCTTATGCGAGTCTGGCGTTGGTGCTGAAGGGCAAGGGTGGGCTGGTTTTTTTGCAGGGCTGGGTCCCGGCCAGAGATCAGGATGCGATCTCACTGCGGCTGCAGCAGGATCTACAGTTTCCTGTCCATATCCAGTTTTCAAAGCCGCAAATGAAGGAATATGACACTGTTCCCTCATTGCTGGAGCATCACTGGTTGCTACGGCCGTTTCAGAGTCTGGTGAGCAACTTTGGTTTACCGAGCTATGCCGAGTTTGATCCGACCGTGCTGTTTTCGATCAGCTATATCCTGATGTTTGGCATGATGTTTGGCGATATAGGACATGGGGCATTCATTGCTATTGTGAGTGTGTTTTTGTGGAAGCGTTATCCTGCTATTGCCATCGTTGGTGGACTCGCCGGGCTGTCGTCGACAGGCTTTGGCTTTGTGTATGGCAGTGTGTTCGGTTTTGAGGACGTGGTGCACGCGCTGTGGATGTCACCGATGCATGATCCGGAACAGATATTACTGCTGGCATTAGTCTGGGGAGCCGTTTTTCTGCTGATTGCGAATCTGCTGGCGATCCTGAATATGCTGTCGAGCGGCCTGGTCAATGAGGCCCTGTACAGTGGAAAGGGCGTCGCCGGGCTGGTGTTTTATCTGGCTGCTCTGTATGCCGGCTATCAAATGATGGCAAACGATCGGGCCGGCTGGCTGGAACTGTCACTGCTGGCGCTACCGATGGCGCTGATTATGCGGCAGTTATGGCGTCATTCCAGCGCAAATTTATTCGAGCGAACACTGGTGGTGCTGATTGAAAGCCTGGAGCATTTGATCAGCAGTGTTTCCGGTACGCTGTCGTTTTTACGGGTCGCGGCCTTCAGCCTGAATCATATCGCGCTGGCTGCGGCGGTGTTTTCAATCGCGGCCATGATGGGAACAACGGGGCACTGGATCACGATTATTCTGGGCAATCTATTTATCATTGTACTGGAAGGTGCCATCGTCGCAATCCAGTGTCTACGACTCGAATACTACGAAGGTTTTTCGCGCTTTTTCAGTGGTACTGGAAAAGCCTTTGAACCCCTTAAGCTGGGGGATCACTGATGGTTTCACCAATGCTGGCTTTAACTCGCTGCAACTAGGCGACTCAATTTTACAGGAGAATACGATGACTATAACAACCACCCTGCTGACAGCAAGTACGCTCGGCATTATTCTGCTGGGCATCTATCTATTAATGTTTCCTGAGCCGCTGCGGGTCAGTATTCCGCGCTGGGTGAAAGGCAGTGTCGGCGCCAATCTGGTCCTTTTTGTTATTGGTATTGTAGTGATACTGGTGGGCAGTGTGAATGAGTCGCTGGCAGCGCAGAGTGTCGCCGGCGAAGTGCGCGAAGTGAGTATTGGGCTAGGGCTGGCGCTAGTCGGTATCGGTCTGCCGACCGGTCTGGCTGCGATTGGTGCAGGTATTGCGGTGAGTTCGGTAGGTTCTGCTTCGCTCGCCGTAATCGTTGAAAAGCCCGAACTGTTCGGGCGCACCCTGATCTACCTGGGCCTGGCCGAAGGTATTGCAATCTATGGTCTGGTCATGAGTATCCTGTTACTGGGTAAAATCTGATGAAAATACTGGCCATGGGTAGTTCGGCATTGATGGATGGTTTCGCACTGCTGGGGATCAAAACCTATGCCGACGAATCGGTCGAGGTGATTAATAACGTATTGGCTGAATTGAAACGTAATCATGAGCGCGCACTGATTTTTATGCAGCAGGATCTGATTCATGCACAGATTCCTATGGTCAGGCAGCTACAGAATTATGGTGGCTCGATCCTGATCTGTGAGATTCCCGATCTGCATCAGGTTGATCAGTATCAGCCGGCGGTCGAAAAGCTGATTGAAAAAGTGCTCGGTGCATCGACGCTGGGGAGTGGTCATGGTCACTGAAACTGATCAGGTAAAGGCATTGCAGAAAGCGATTCTGGATCGGGCCCATCAACTCTCTGATGAGCATATTCAGCAGGGTAAGATGACGCGTAACAAGATCATGCAGGATACCCGCGAAAAAATAAAATTGATGGAACAGAAAGAGTTGCTTGCCGCCAAACTGAATGCCGATCGAGAGTATCAGCGTCTGGTGCAGGCCAGTGAATTACGCATTCAGGCCGAGCTGGATCGTAATCGCTGGGGGCTGGTGCAATCAGTAGTGCATCACATGGTGCAGGAGCTTGATCGTCAGCATAAGGATCGCAAGCGCTATCCGGTGATTTTTCGTAATCTGCTACGTCAGGGAGTGGCTGCGATGGGGCCATGTGCGGTGACCGCGTTTATTAACAGTGATGACCTGTCTCAGTTTTCTAAAACCTGGGATAGTCTGGTGGTTGAATGTTGTGGTACGAATAAAAAAATTAGCCTATCCGGCGAAGCCTGTATCTGTTCCGGTGGCCTGAAGCTGGTTTCCGATGATGGCGATGTGATGATCGATAATACCTTTGAAGGGATCATCGGGCGGCGTGATGAAGAGCTTAAGCGACTCATCTTCGAGCGTCTGTTTTCTACCGTTTCACCGATGGGAGCTGTCTACAATGGGTGAAGTCTTGCAGGTTAATGGTCCCATAGTGACGATCCGTCACCCGGGTATTCGGAATGGTGAACAGGTGCGCATTGGCAAACTGGATCTGATCGGTGAAGTAATACATATCAGTGCCAGCGATGCACTGGTTCAGGTGTATGAATCGACCGATACCCTGCGCCCGGGTGAACCGGTTAGCGGGCTGGGGCATCCCTTATCGGTAGAGCTTGGACCTGGATTGCTGGGACAGATCTTTGATGGGGTACAGCGCCCGCTTAACCGGATCATGGAATTGAGTGGTGCCAGTATTACGCGCGGCCTGCAGGTGCCGGCACTCGATCGTGAAAAAAAATGGCATTTCGTGCCGGATCAAAATCTGGTGGTCGGGAATAGCCTGAAGCCGGGAGAAATTATCGGTACGGTGCAGGAAACCGAGCATATCCAGCATCGAATTCTGGTGCCACCAGATCGCGCAGGAGAGATCATTGAGCATGCCCCGGAAGGCGATTACAGCATAGATGAAACCCTGGTACGACTCAAAACTTCGCAGGGCAAGGTGGAGTTGCTCAACATGTATCATAAGTGGCCGGTACGCCGTCCACGCCCCTACCTCTCACGCTCGAACTCATCACAACCTCTGATTACCGGACAGCGTATTCTGGATACCTTTTTTCCACTGTTAAAAGGAGGCAAAGCCGCGGTACCCGGTCCATTCGGGGCGGGGAAAACCATGGTGCAGCATCAGATTGCGCGTTGGGCGAATGCCGATATTGTGCTGTATGTCGGTTGTGGTGAGCGCGGCAATGAAATGGTCGACATCCTGCAATCTTTCCCCAAAATCAAGGATCCGCATACCGGACGTTCGCTGATGGAGCGTACTTTTCTGGTCGCGAATACCTCGAATATGCCGGTAGTCGCTCGCGAAGCGAGCATCTATGTCGGCGTTACGATGGCGGAATATTATCGCGATCAGGGTTACGATGTGGTGATGGTCGCGGATTCGACTTCTCGTTGGGCCGAAGCCCTGCGAGAGGTCGCCGGACGGCTCGGGCAAATGCCGGTGGAAGAGGGTTATCCGGCGTATCTGGCGTCACGTCTGGCCGCGTTCTATGAGCGCGCCGGCATGGTGAATACGCTGGCCGGAAACCATGGCTCGGTCAGCCTGATCGGCGCGGTATCCCCACCCGGTGGCGATTTCTCGGAGCCGGTCACCAGCCATACCAAGGAAATCATTCGCACCTTCTGGGCGCTGTCTAAACCGCTCGCCGATGCGCGCCACTATCCGGCCGTGTCGTGGCTGGAAAGTTTTACCGCGTATGCCGATCGGGCTGGCAGCTGGTGGGCAGAGAATGTCAGCATTCACTGGAGTCAGCGTCGGCAACAGGCTCTGGCACTTTTATCCGGAGCCGATGAGCTGGAGCGCATCGTCAATCTGGTCGGACCGGAAGCCCTGTCTTCTTCACAGCGCTGGACGCTGGAAAGTTCCAGTCTGATTAAGGAGGCGGTTCTGCAGCAGTCAGCGCTTGATCCGGTGGACAGCTACTGCTCACCACAAAAGCAGTTCGCACTGCTGGATCTGATGCTGTGGTTTCATGATCGCGGGGTTGAGTTAATCAATCTTGGGGTACCGGTCGAACAGCTGATCGAACTGCCTTTCCATGGCGAACTGAAGCGACTCAAGTCATCGGTGCCGAACGATGAACTGGAAAGACTCAAACTTACTACGGAAAAAATTAGCGTGGCGCTGGATGCGATGCGCGCAGAATACAGTAAAAGTAACCATCGGGAGATTGCAACATGAGCGATCTGGAATACCGTAAGGTCAGTTCCATCCACGGCGCGTTGATGTTCCTTAAGGGGGTGGATAACGTCGCCTATGGGGACAGGGTTGCGATCCGTGACCTGGACGGGCATTTACGCAACGGTCAGGTCATTAAAACGTCAGCCGATCTGGTGCTGGTACAGGTGTTTGAAGGCACCTACAGCATGGACCTGGAAAATACCTGGGTACGCTTTCTGGACCGGCCGTTTGAGCTGGCGCTGTCGCCGGATATGCTGGGACGAAATTTTAATGGTATCGGTGATCCGCGTGATGGCCGTCCGCCAATTATCTCCAGCATCCATCGTAACGTTAACGGCGCTCCGGTGAACCCGGTGGCGAGAGCCTATCCGCGCGAATTTATTCAAACCGGAATCTCCGCCATCGATGGACTTAACTCGCTGGTGCGGGGCCAGAAGCTGCCGATTTTTTCCGGCTCAGGGCTACCACATAACCAGCTGGCGGCACAGATTGTACGTCAGGCCAAACTACCGGGTGATGCCTCCAACTTCGTTATCGTTTTTGCCGCGATGGGCGTGTCCTATTCGGATGCACGTTTCTTTGAGCAGGAGTTTGAGTCGAGCGGTGTGTTGCGCAATGTGGTGATGTTCATGAACCTGGCGAATGATCCGCCGATGGAGCGCCTGATACTGCCGCGTACCGCACTCACCGCCGCCGAATACCTGGCTTACGAACTGGATCATCATGTGCTGGTGGTGATTACCGATATGACCAATTACGCCGAAGCGCTGCGTGAAATCGCAACCGAGAAGGGTGATGTGCCGTCGCGTAAGGGCTATCCGGGTTATCTGTATTCCGATCTGGCGGAAATCTATGAGCGCGCAGGCCGCTTACACGATCGGCATGGTTCGATCACGATGATTCCGGTGTTATCCATGCCGAGTGATGATATTACCCATCCGATCCCCGATCTGACCGGGTACATCACCGAAGGGCAGATCGTGCTAAGCCGTGAACTGCACAATAAGTCGGTGTATCCGCCGATCAATGTACCGCCCTCACTGTCACGTCTGATGAAGGATGGTATCGGTAAGGATGATACGCGGGAAGATCACCCACGGGTGGCGAGTCAGCTGTATGCATCCTACTCACGCGCGATGGATTCTCGTAACCTGGCATCGATTATCGGTGCGGAAGAACTGTCCAGTCGTGACCGGCGCTATATGCAGTTTGCCGGTCGCTTCGAGGAAGAGTTTGTCAAGCAGGGCGTCAACGAAGACCGGAATGTGATCGAAACCCTCGATCTGGCCTGGGCTTTACTGTCGTTGTTACCGCCCGCTGAATTGAGCCGGGTATCGGAAGAAGATCTGCAGAAGTATCACAGCTGGGAAGAGGCCTGAGCATGCAGGAGCGGCTCAATATTCCACCGACCAAAAGCTCGCTGCTGGATCTGAAGCGGCGCTTGCTGTTTCTGAACGAAGGACATCGCCTGCTGGAACGTAAGCGGGAACTGCTGACCCGTCTGGTGTACGAAAAACTGAAGGAATTTCGCCAGCTGTATACCAGCACGCGGGAAACCATGGCGATGGCCTATCGCTGGCTGAGTATCACCCAGATGCGGATGGGCAGTCATCGGCTGCAGCAACTGGCGATCGGCATGCCGCAGGCGATCGAAGCCACGGTACTGCCACGGCGTAGTATGAGCGTTCAGTATCCGTCGGTGGAAATCCACAAACTGCCGCTGCAACCGGTCGGCATCCTCGGCACGGATGCGAGTCTGGATGAAACCAGGGTGCACTTTACCGATATGGTGGTGATGATCGCGAAACTGGCCGAAGTCGAGACCGCGCTGGGGCGATTACTGGAAGAACAGCGAAAAACGCAGAAACGGGTGAATGCTCTGAAGTATAATGTGATCCCCCGTTTTGAGCGTACCATTAAATATGTCGAATCCAGTCTGGAAGAAGAAGAGCGCAACAACCTGTTTCAGCTTAAGGTGCTGGCGCAGAAATCCTGAGTTCAGCGCTGTGCAAAGCGGTGCAGCGGCATGAGCGAACTTGAGTTTCAAACATCCGCCGGCAATTTTCAGCTGCATCGTCTGCCACGCCGTGAGCGTGAGTTGTTACGGGCCTGGGATGCGGCCGACGAGTATCTGTTACAGACCCTGGAGGAACAGTCGATACAGTTGCAGCGCCCGTTGATCTGTAACGACAGCTTTGGTGCCTTATGCGTTGCACTGCACCGGTTTAACCCGATCAACTGGTCCGATTCCTGGCTGGCGCAACAGGCCTGCCGAGAAAATCTGCTGCACAACGACATTCCTGCTGAGCGTGTCGAATACCTGAGTAGCATGCAATTGCCCGCGTCTGGCATCGATCTGGTGCTGCTCAAGGTGCCGAAATCGCTGGCATTGCTGGAGCATCAGCTGATCAGCCTGAAACCACTATTGGCGCCCGGTTGCCGTTTTCTGATCGCTGGCATGGCCAAAGGCATGCCGGCCTCGTTGTGGAAAATCATCGAACGAATCATCGGCCCGAGCAAAACTTCGCCTGCGCTGAAAAAGGCCAAAGTCATTACGCTCAGCGTCGACCCGACATTAGCCGTGCAGAAAAACCCCTACCCCACGCGCTGGAAACTGGAGCAGGGCGATTTAACCCTGATCAATCATGCGACGGTGTTTTCGCGCGAAAAACTGGATATAGGCACGCGCTTTCTACTGCAGAATATGCCGCAAACCGCCGGCGCGGGGGAGATTATCGATCTGGGCTGCGGCAACGGTGTACTCGGTCTGCTGGCCGCTCAGCAAAACCCCGAAGCACTGCTGCATTTTGTCGATGAATCCTATATGGCGATTGCCAGCGCCCGCGAAAATTATCAGCAGCTTAAACGCGATGCGGCACTTGCCCAGTTTCATGTGAGCGACGGCCTGAACGAGTTTGCAGCGCAAAGCGCTGATCTGATTCTGTGCAATCCACCGTTTCATCATCAGCAGGCGGTTGGCGATACGCTGGCACTGTCGATGTTTGAGCAGGCGGCGCGCGTGTTACGTCCGGGTGCCGAGCTATGGGTGGTGGCGAACCGGCATCTTGATTACCATAAAAAATTGACGCGCTGGTTTGGCACGGTGGAGCTGTTCGCCTCCAATCCAAAGTTTGTGATTCTTAAAGCGAGCAACGCCTGAGTCATGCGCGTGGCTGCAGGCAGAGGATAGACTAAATGGATCTGAAACGATTACTGAGTCAGCTGGACCTTGCTGCGGACTGGGTCGGTCTGCGTTACGTTGAAGAAATCACCAGCTATCGCTGGGTGCGCGATGGGCATCCACAGGCCAATCAGCGCGACATGACCGCTGGCATCATGGTCGAAGTGCTGGTACAGGGACAGTTTGCCTACTATGCCACCACACGACTTGACTCGGCCGGCGTGCAGCTGGCGGCCGAAACGGCCGTTAAGCTGGCGCGTGATGCGGCCCGATACAGTGTGTTTCAGTTCACCACGGCCGCACGTCCGGCCAATACCGGCAGTTACCGTTCGGCCTTTAGTCAGGCGGAGGAAAGTGTATCGCCCGCAGCGCTGAATCAGCTATTGATACGCGCCACGGAACGCCTCAAGGTGTCCGATAAAATTGTGTCCAGCAATGCGATGGCGCAGATTGTGCGCAGCGAACAGCAATTTGTTTCCAGCAATGGGAGTGATATTGAGCAGCAGTTTCTGATGGTGTCGGCCGATTACAGCGCGCTGGCGCAGCACGGGCCGATCGTGCAAAAACGATCCGATAGCGGCATGCTGGCCAAAAGCTGGCAGATCGGTATGGAAGTGTTTAATGAAGAGGCGGTGCTGCAGCGGTGCGAACAGGTGGGCGCAGAGGCGGTTGAACTGCTGAGCGCGGAAGAATGTCCGACCGAGACCCTGGATCTGCTGCTGGCGCCGGATCAGATGATGCTGCAGATCCATGAAAGTGTCGGGCATCCGCTCGAACTCGACCGGATTCTGGGTGACGAGCGTAATTACGCGGGCTGGAGCTTTGTGCGGCTGGGTGATTTCGGCAAGCTGCAGTACGGTTCCGAACTGATGAATATTACCTTCGATCCCGGCGTCGAGCACCAGCTCGCATCGTATAACTTTGACGATGGCGGGGCCCGGGCCGAGCGCGAATACATCATCCGGCAGGGCATCTTGCAACGCGGGCTGGGTGGTGTTGAAAGCCAGCTGCGATCCGGGGTTGCGGGGGTCGCTAACTTCCGTGCCAGTAGCTGGAATCGTGCACCCATCGACCGTATGGCGAACCTCAATCTGGAGCCGGGAGATTCGTCGCTGGAAGACTTGATCGGGAGTGTAGAAAAAGGTGTGTATATGCAGTCGAATCGCTCCTGGTCGATCGATGATTACCGCAACAAGTTTCAGTTCGGCTGTGAGTATGCAACATTGATTGAACACGGCAAGCTCACTCGGACCCTGAAAAATCCGAACTATCGTGGTATCTCCAGCAGCTTCTGGAAAAGCCTGAAAGGGGTCGGTGATCGTTCGACCCTGCAGGTGTTCGGTACCCCGAACTGCGGTAAGGGTGAGCCGAACCAGAGCATACGGGTGGGGCATGCTTCCCCGCCCTGCCTGTTTGCCGATGTGGAGGTCTTTGGCGGTGAAAACTAAACAAGCGGTGGGTCCAATGGAACAGCTATTTAATCAGCTCGGGTCAGCATTGATGGCGGAGTTGCGCGGGCAGGAAAGTCTGGCGCTCTCGTTCGGAGCCGAAAATAGCCAGTTCACCCGCTTTAACGGTTCGCGTATTCGCCAGACCGGTCTGGTGGATGATATTGGCTTATCACTGGATCTGATCGATCAGCAGCGCCAGGCATCCGGCTCCATTGCCTTGTCTGGAATTCTGCAGGAAGATCTACAGCGCGTCGCTGCCGAGCTGGCCCGTCTGCGTGCGGAAGTGAGCGAGTTACCCGAAGATCCGTATCTGGTCGTTCCGGTGGCCGGACAGCACAGTCATTCTGATCAACATGCCGCTCTGCTCGCGCCTGAGCAGTCAGGCGCAAAGCTGTTGCCGGCGATGCAGGGGCTCGACCTGAGCGGTCTGTGGACCAGCGGACGCATCTATCAGGGACATCTCAATTCGGCCGGCAGTCGGCACTGGTTTGCCAGTGACAGCTTTGTGCTGGATTATTCGCTGCTGAATCCGGATGAACGAATGCTGAAGGCCTGCTTTGCTGGCACCGACTGGCAGCAATCTGAGTATGAACAATCACTGCAGGCATCGGCGCAGCAACTGAAGATGCTACAGCGGCCTGCGATCCGCATTCAACCGGGTCATTACCGGGCCTATATCGCCTCTGCCGGTGTGGCCGATATGCTCGATATGTTTTCCTGGAATGGACTCAGTGAAAGCGCCATGCAGACCGGCGAATCCGCCTTTTTACGCATGCGCAGCGAGGGCATCCGGCTATCGGCGTTATTTTCGCTGGCGCAAGATTTCAGCAGTGGACTGGCACCACGTTTTAATCAATATGGAGAAATGGCACCAGAGCGGATCGCGCTGATCAGCGCTGGAGAATTAAAACACTGTCTGACCAGTTCGCGCACGGCCAGTGAGTTTGGCGTGGCGTCCAGTTTTGCCGATGACAGTGAAGCCCTGCAACTGCCGGTGATGGCAACCGGTACACTCGCTGAAGCGGATATTCTGGCGGCTCTCGGCACTGGTGTTTATCTGTCTAATCTGCATTATCTGAACTGGAGTGATGTGGCTGCCGGGCGGATCACAGGGATGACCCGTTACGCCTGTTTCTGGGTCGAAGACGGAGAGATTCAGGGGCCGCTGGAAAGCATGCGCTTTGATGACAGTTTTTATCATTTCTTTGGCGATCATCTTGAGGCAGTCGGAGCGGAGTCACAGATGAATCCGAATGTCGGCAGTTATGGCGGGCGCGAGCTGGGCATGACGCAGTGTCCGGGGGTATTGTTGAGTTCCTTTGCGTTGACCCTGTAGGGGCTTGATACCGGGTTCAGATCATACGATCTGATTCTGTTCTGTTGTACGCCATCCTGAGCGGTGGCGGTTTAATGCTTTTTTGAGTGCAATGGGCACGGACGTTCAGCGCGGCCAACTGCTGGCAGATTAATTGCAGTCAGACTGGTAATAGCCGCGTCAATATGGATACTGGATTGTCTGTACCTGACCAGGGTGGGACCCTCCGTCATTCTTCAATTAGGGGTAAGCTCAACTAGAGAGGTTCTGATTTAACGATGAACGAGACGATTGAAAATGGTTTTCGTAAAGAGATCGATGGCGTTACCAATGTCTATTACGAAGGTTACTGGATTAAGTGCTATAAGCCGCCGACGGATAATCTGAGTGCCAAGAAAAAACTGATCCAGTCGCTGACGCGCCGTCTGTTTAATCATATGGAGCATGGGATTAATATTCCGGGCAGGATGCTGGATCAGGTGAGGGCAGTGTATGAGGCGGAGAATGATCCGAAAAAGAAACGGGTGAAAGGGGCCATGCTAGCCGGTGCGCTGTTTAACCGGGGGGCGGATATCTTTACCCATCTGGTCGATCTGGAGGCGAGCGGGGTTAAGATCTTACCGCAGAATGATCTGATGCATACCTGTGGTCTGTGTCTGCGCGAGGCGCTGGAATACGGCAAACTGGTTAAGCATCGCAATGGCGATGAAGGGATCGATGAACTGTGGGGCGAGCCGTTCAAGGCGTTCGTGATGACGGTTGCTGATTTCTATGAAAGCCGCTATCTCAAGATCGCGCTGACGATGCGTAATATCGATGAAGTGGCGGCCTTTATGGTTGAGTATATTGACAACGATCCGCGCTTTAAGGGACTCGATCGGTTTATTCTGAACTATGCAAAAATGGCCCGGCGCAAGTGTGAAATTCTGCGTACCGATGACGATATCCTGGATGTCTGGTCCGAGTTTGTGGTGGCCGGTGAAGAGATTACCAACTTTATTCCGGATCATGAACTGCTGACCAAAGATCCATTGGCACACATCGTTAATATCAAGTTTATGCTGAAAGCGGGGGTTCGGTTGATTGCGTTTATTACCCGGGCTCGTACCCCGATGCCGAAAAGTAGTGAAAACTTTTATAAAGAATTTAACCGTAATAAGGAACTGTGTGTGTAACAAACTGGCATCTTATCTAGCATTACAGGCTGTGGACGGATGCAATGACTTTTGATATTACGAAAATGCTGTCAGCCGAGGTGTATGATCATCCGGTTAGCGCTCTGCAGTTGCTGGAAACCCATATTTCGTGGGTGGTGTTGACTGGTAAGTATGCCTACAAGATTAAAAAGCCGGTTAATTTTGGCTTCCTGGATTTTTCTACACTGGAGCAAAGAAGGCACTTCTGTGAACAGGAGATTGTACTTAACCGGCGCCTGACTTCGGGAATCTATCTGGCGGCGGTGGCTATCTCGGTCCAGCAGGACCGACTCAAGCTGGGTGATAATAATATTGTCGAGTATGCGGTGAAAATGACCCAGTTTGCGCAGTCGGCACTGTTCGATCAGATGCTTGCAGCAGGGCAGTTGCAAAGCTTCCACATGGATGCTCTGGCACGCAGGATAGCGCAGTTTCATCAGCAGGCTGAGCGGGCCGATGACAGCATGCCATTCGGACGGGCTGATGATGTGCATCAGCCGGTGCTGGAGAATTTCCGCCACATCGCTGAGCAGCTGGAAGGTGATCTCTATAACGACCGGCTGAGCAAACTACAGAATTGGTGCCAGACTGAATTTTTTCGCCTGAAGGCGACACTGGAACGGCGTAAACGGGATGGGTTTATCCGATCCTGTCACGGTGATATGCACCTCGGAAACCTGATCTGGATCGACGATATTCAGCAGCAGAATCCCACCGCTGTGCCCATGGCATTCGACTGTATCGAATTTAATCAGCAGTTACGCTGGATTGATGTGATCAGTGAGATTGCCTTTCTGGTGATGGATTTGCAGCATCGTGGCCAGGCACCACTGGTGCATCGATTGTTGAATACATATCTTGAAATTAGTGGGGATTATGCCGGTCTGTCCCTGTTGCCCTACTATCTGAGTTATCGCGCGCTGGTACGGGCCAAGGTGAATGCCCTGCGTCTGGGGCAGTCGGGCATAGATGCGACACAGCGTCAGGCTATCCTCGATGAATTTGAATCTTATCTCGATCTGGCGCTGACTTATACCAGGCGCGCAGCTCCCCGGCTGATTATCATGCAGGGGGTTTCGGCTTCGGGTAAAAGTACCGTCTCTCAGCAGCTGGTAGATCAGTTAGGGGCGATTCGACTGCGTTCCGATATTGAACGTAAACGGTTGCTTAATATCAGCTGCCAGCTGCCAGCTGCCAGCGCTGTGGGTAGTGGTCTGTATACGGAAATGAGGTCAGAGCTGACTTACGCCAAGCTGCAGGAGCTGTCGGCGCGGGTACTGGCTGCAGGTTATAGCGTGATAGTCGATGCCGCGTTTTTAAAGCAGCCACAGCGAATACAGTTTATGCATCTGGCGGAAAAGATGGGGATCGCTTATGTGATCCTGCAGATTACCGCTCCGGCTGAGGTTTTGCGCCAGCGCATCGTCGCCAGAGAGGCGGGACCTTCCGATGCTAATCTGGATGTGCTTGAGCAGCAGCTGGCGCACTGGCAGGGTCTGGATGACACGGAAATGCAATGGGCAATCACGCTGGATACGACGCAGGCTCTGGACCTGGCGGCGCTCATCAGGCAGATACAACAGCGCTAAATCGGGGCGTAAGGCGCTACGCCCGATGTGGAATGCTGGGATGCGGGGTTAAAACTTGCCAGCGCGATAATCAGAGAAAGCCTGCCGTACTTCCTGCTCGGTATTCATCACGAAAGGGCCACCGCGAGCCACCGGTTCGTTGAGTGGCCGACCGCTGATAAACAGAAAGCGGCTGCCTTCTGAACCTGCAGTAAGGGTCAGCGTATCACCCTGACTTAATATCCCCAGCTGATCTTTATGGATGCCCTGTTCGAGCTGTTTTGCATCGGGTATGCGGACCTCGCCCTGTATGCCATACACAAAAGCGTTGTGAGTCGGATCCACGGCTTCACAAAAACTGTGACCGGCTTGCAGCGTGATATCGAGATACAGTGGTTGTGTCAGCGGTTGTACCACCGGGCCACTGGTGCCCTGCGAGGTAGTGCCGGTGATCACGCGGATGCTACAGCCTGCCCGCTGTTCAATCGGGATTTTATCCTGTGCATACTCCTGATAATGCGGCGCATCCATTTTATGCTGTGCCGGCAGGTTAACCCACAGCTGGAAGCCTTCGAGCATGCCATCTTCCTGTTCTGGCATTTCCGAATGGATAATGCCACGACCTGCGGTCATCCACTGGATACCACCGGGCTCGATAACGCCTTCATGACCGGCATTATCCTGATGGCGCATCTTTCCATTCAGTAGATAGGTAACGGTTTCAAAACCGCGGTGAGGATGCGCAGGAAAACCGGCGATATAGTCGTCGGCATTATCGGAGCGAAAGGCATCCAGTAGTAGAAACGGGTCGAGCATATTGAGTGCAGGTTGACCGATGACACGCACCAGCTCAACACCCGCGCCATCGGTCGCGGGCATGCCCCTGATTTTCTTGATGAGATATCGTTGCATAGTCATTCTCTGTGAGTTGAATGTTATTCGGGGCTGGAAATGTTTTTCAGCGGGTTGTGGGGACAGTCGCTGCTATCAGGCTGGCCAGATCCAAAGTAATAAGCGCTAGTGGTAAAGCATGCTGCCAGGAAAAAGTAATGCTGTTGTATTGACCTGCTTTACATGCTGGGCATTATCGATATAAAAGTATATTGTTTTTTTAATCGCAATAAATATACTAAAGTTAAAATTACTGTTGCATATATTGAAACAGTAGGCCGATGTTTTTCTGCATCGGGGTTTGGGCAGGATCTGACATCAGATCCGCCTGCAGGGGGTTATCCGGATGGACTGGGTTTCCCGCATTTCACGACCTCTGGTTATAGCAGGAGATGATGATGGGACGATATGAACAACTGGAAGCCTTTGTTGAAGTGGTTGATCAACAGAGCTTTAGCGGTGCCGGCGAAAAGATGGGTCTGGTAAAGTCCGTTTTGAGTCGCCGAGTGAGTGAGCTGGAAAACCGGCTGGGTGTGAAGCTGTTAAATCGCACCACCCGCAAACTTTCCCTGACCGGTGCTGGCGAGCAGCTGTATCAACAGGCTTCGGTGCTGTTGTCCGAACTGCTGGATGCAGAACAAAAGGTGTCGGATGAACAGGTATCACTGACTGGTCGCCTGAAAATTGCTGCACCCCTGTCGTTTGGCCATAAATACCTGTCTTCAGCCATTACCGATTTTGCCAAACTGCATCCGGCGATTGATATTTCACTGGATCTGAATGATCGAGAGATCGACCTGGTCGCCGAGGGCTTTGATCTGACGATCCGCATTGGCGGACTGGAGGATTCGACCCTGATTGTGCGCAAGCTGGGAGTGATTCGTTTTGCAACAGCGGCTAGTGAAGACTATCTGAAGCAGCATGGCACACCGCAGCATCCTGCTGAACTGACCCAGCATCAGGGCCTGATGTATTCCAATATTAGCGCCAAGCAGGAATGGACGTTCAGAGATCAGGATAAAAATATCGTAGCCGTACCGAATATCCGGCTGCGGGTGAATAACGGTGACTTTCTGACCAAGGCTGCAGTGAGTGGACTGGGCATCGTCACCAGCCCGACTTTTCTGCTCAACTCTTACATTCGTTCCGGACAACTACGCGAAATTCTGGCCGACTATAAGCCGGAAGAAACGGGTCTGTATGCGCTATTTCCACCGGGTCGATTGATCCCGCGCCGGGTCAAGGTGCTGGTGGATTACCTGCAAAAACAATATGGGGATTTACCGGAGTGGGATAAAGGATTAATATAGCTTCCTGCTTACCGAAAAGCCCCTCAAAAAAATAATATCTAACTAAGAGTGCTGTTAACTTCGGTTGCAATTCCAAACAACTAAAGGAGATCAACATGAAGCAGGATATTAGTCTGCAGTTAATGGTGGTGATGCTGGAAAACCTGGTTCAGCACACCTTGCCCCGCATCTACGCTATCCGTGAAAAACTTGAACAGGGTCATGTGCTACTGAAGACAGAGCTTAATTTTATGCTCGAATCTTTACAGACCGTGAGCCAGTGTTACAGCCGATTCCAGCAGGATATCCAATGCATGGTTATTTTTTCCTCGGTGGCTGAGCTACTGTCTGAAGTGATCGAGATGGCATTTAACAACGAACAGGACAAATTTCAGTACGTGGCCTGATGCAATGACTCTGCGGTTTTGCATTAAGCCTGATCGCAGAGTCGTTTCCCTTGCTTACCTTGCAAACACCTTCTAATCCGTGGCATTAGCCTAAGCTGATGCCCTGCATGTTGTATTTTCTGCAGCGGCATTTTCGCCTTTTCTGCGCATTCCATTGCTGAAACCCTCAGGGTCAGTATAATTCCAGCACTTTTTATATTGTTGGGATACCTATGTCTATCAAATCAGACAAATGGATTCGACGCATGGCTGAAAACGAAGGCATGATCGAACCTTACGAGCCGGGTCAAATTCGAGTCTCTGAACAGGGTCGTATCATTTCTTACGGCACTTCCAGTTATGGTTACGATGTGCGCTGTGCGAGTGAGTTTAAGGTCTTCACCAATATCAACTCCGTCATCGTGGATCCTAAAAACTTCGATGATGACAGCTTCGTGGATATCAATTCAGATGTCTGTATCATCCCGCCCAACTCGTTCGCGCTGGCACGCACGGTAGAATATTTTCGCATCCCGCGCAGTGTACTAACCGTGTGCCTGGGTAAGTCGACCTATGCGCGTTGCGGTATTATCGTCAATGTCACGCCGCTGGAGCCGGAATGGGAAGGCCATGTGACGCTGGAGTTTTCCAATACTTCACCTCTGCCAGCAAAAATATACGCCAATGAAGGTGTCGCGCAGATGCTGTTCTTTGAATCGGACGAAGTGTGTGAAACTTCGTATAAGGATCGCGGTGGTAAATATCAGGGCCAGAAAGGCGTCACTCTGCCTAAAGCCTGAGCGCTTCAGCGACTGGATGCCGCCAGACCTACGCGGCCTGGCTTTGCACGATAGCCGAGTGGATCGCAGCAAACAGGCTGTCGGGTATGGCTTTGCCGGTTTCGGTCAGATGTAACGCGGTGCCATGATCGACCGATGTGCGAATGATCGGTAGCCCCAGCGTCGTATTAATCGCATGATTGAAGCCAGCGTGCTTGAGTACCGGTAAACCCTGATCGTGGTACATCGCCAGAATTGCATCCGCATCCTTTAATGATTCCTGGGTAAATACGGTATCGGCCGGATAAGGTCCACTGACATGGATATCCTGTTGCTGCAACCGCTTGATCACCGGGATGATAATGTCGATCTCTTCGCGTCCCAGATAGCCATTTTCTCCGGCATGCGGATTGAGCCCGCACACCTTGATGTGAGGCTGCGGTATGGCAAACTTGTTGCGCAGATCATGGTGTAGAATCTGGATGATCCGGGTGAGTAACGCCTGGTTGATCGCCCCCGGTACCTGACTTAATGGCAGATGGGTGGTTGCCAGCGCAACTCGCAGGGTCGGTGTCGCCAGCAACATCACCGGCAGTTCAGCGCCACAGCGCTCGGCCAGATATTCGGTATGACCGCTGAAGCTGAGTCCTGATTGATTGATGATGTCTTTCTGGATCGGTGCTGTCACCATGGCATCAAACTCACCCGCCAAGCAGCCATCGCAGGCCTGATCCAGCAGATCGAGTACGTACGCGGCGTTTTTTACCTCCAGTTGCCCGGCTTGTGCCGCGACGCTGAGTGGGCGGTGTAATATCTCCAGCGTATCGAGCGGAGCAGTGGCATCTGGTCGGTAGTCCTGCAGTTTGAGTGGACGCCTGATTTTTACGGCACGAGCATGGATCAGGTCTCGATCACCGATAATCACCACACGCGCTGCAAAATCGGCGGGATTGATATAGGCCATCAGTTCGGGGCCAATGCCTGCGGGTTCCCCGCTGGTAATGGCGATGACCGGAAGACGGTGTGATTTAGCCATTATTCTGCATTGTCATCCATCACCTTAACAAACGCCTGATCGCGCAGGCGGCGTTGCCAGAGCTCAAGCACTTCGTCCTTTTTCTGGGTCTGCAACTGTTCGAGTATTTTTTTGCGTTTAGTTTCTTCGGTATCATCGACTTTTTTGCGCCCCAGTACCTGCAGGAAGTGCCAGCCAAATCTGGAACGAAATACGGCACTGGTCTCACCAGGACTCGTTGAGTCGAGTACCTGTTCGAAGGTGGGCACCATGGTGCCCTTATCGAACCAGCCAAGATCACCGCCCAGGCCCTTGGAGCCAGGATCATCGGAGTATTTTTTCGCCAGCTCAGTAAAATCGGCCCCTTTTAAAATTTCTTCACGGATCGATTCGAGTTGCTGACGCGCCTGTTCATCACTGGTGATCTGATCCGGCTTGATCAGGATGTGTCGTGCATGGGTCTGTTCGACGATGACCTGTTCGGAATCGCGTTTGTCGTCCAGTCGAACCAGATGGAACCCGCTGGCGCTGCGGATCGGCTGGCTATATTCGCCAATCTGCATCGGTTGCACGATGCCGGTAAACAGGCTGGGGATCTGTGCCAGTTTGCGCCAGCCCAGATCGCCGCCTTCGAGCGCATTGCCGCCGGCAGAATTATCTTGCGCCAGTTCGGCAAAATCCGCCCCCTGTTTGAGTTGGCTAATGATGTCTTCGGCCCTGACGCGGGCAGTCGTGATCTGTTCGGTACTGGCACCATCCGGTAACGCAATCAGGATGTGCGACAGTTTGTATTCGAGTGACTCGGAGTCGCTGCCCCGGCGATTGATGAAATCGTCGATTTCCTGTTCCGAAATGTCGATATTCTGGTTCGCATAACTATTTTTGATGGTATTGATCGCCAGTTCATCCTTGATATCGTCACGGAAATCGTCGTAGTCGATACCGCTTGCCAGCAGCGCTTCGCGGAACTGTCCGAGTGTCTTTTTGTTATTCGCGGCCAGATTCTGCATGGTGGAATTGAGCTGGGTCTCGGTGATAGTCACGCCGCGCTGGGCGGCTTCCTGAATCAGGATAGATTTGATAATCATGAGCTCCAGCACCTGCCGGTTGAGCGAGTTCGATGGTGCCAGGTTGCGTCCTTTACTGGCGTAATCCTGACGTATTCTGGATACTTCGTTGGTCAGTTCGGTGTTGGTGATGACATCATCTTCGACAATCGCAATGATCGAGTCGATGTAACCGGTTTGAGCCTGTGCCTGAACCAGCGAAGAGAAGAATAAAAGGAATACAAAAAATCGTTTCATGGATGATTGAGCTGAGTAGGGTGAATATTAAAACGGCGCCTGATAACCAAGGATACCATTTTCGAGTATTGAGTTAATATCTTTTCCGGCATTGCTCAGGCCCTTGAACGTTAGCTGAACATTAATCGAACGGTCGACTTCAAGGAAATCGGAATCTGCACTTTCTTCGTATAGCACCTTGAATCCCCAGCAGCAGCTTTCGTAAGCCAGGCCAGCCAGGTTCTGTACCGGCTTTTCATGTTTGATCGAGTACTGACGTTTGGCAAAGGCCGTCCAGTTATGCGTCACTGGGTAGACAAACGAAAGGGTGGATTGTTCCAGCTGGTCTTTACGGAAATGGTATTCGAGATTAAAGGCCGAGGTCGGGGTATGACGACGTAATGCGATGTCGGTCTGGGTCGACTCTTTTTCGAGCTGGTCGTATACCGATGCCAGTTGAATCGTCCAGCTCGGCTCAGGGCGATAATTGATCACCGTCATCAGGCTTGATTTTTCCCGGCTATCGGTCTTGGTACCGGTACTGACCCGGCGTTCTTCGGCATAATAGGCCTGGCCCACACTGGCACTGAAAAACTCAAGATTCGATTTGTCCAGCAGCCGTGTGGTGATACCCAGACTTAGTTGCTGAGTGTCACCCACGCGGTCGGCACCACTGAAGCGGTTATTCACGAACAGACTGGAATAATTTTCCGCTAGCAGCGCGCTGTCAAACTTTGGAATGGCGCTCTGGTCCTCGTAGGGGACGTAGAGTAAATAGAGTCTGGGCTCCAGAGTCTGTAGCCAGTTTCTGTGCTGGCTGGCCACGCGCTCAAAGATCAGGCCGCTATCCATGCTCAGCAATGGCAGGCTGCGATCGATCGTGTTTTCGTCATTCGTGTTGTTATCCAGTGAATAATGGGTGTAATCCAGCTGCAGCGCGGGTTTGAAAAAATACCAGCTATCCTCCACTGGAAAGCTAATGATCGGTGCAATATGCAGTCGATCGCCAGTAATGCTGCTTTCGCGCTCAAAACTTACCCACTCATTCGCCCAGTCCAGATGCCACAGCGAAGTGTCGGATTGAAAACTGCGCTCAAGGTTGATACTGGGCAACCTTTTATAAGGGGCTGCTGTGGCTGGGCGATCAAGATTAATGGTCTGGTATTCCTCAAACAGCATCGTAGCTGACCAGCCTGCCGGGGTAGCGGTGAATTTTAGCGCGCTTTTCAGGTAATCCACCTGTTCGATACCTTCGAGCTTATCAAAATCTTCCAGAAACTCGCTGTCGGAAGTGCGTTTTAACAGTATCGATGATTGAATACCCAGACCGAGATCCGCCTGGTGCTGCCAATCTTGATACCAACGTGTTTCTCCTGAGATGTCATCATCCAGCCATGATAGCTGGAGCTGCCCGCTGTGCTGCTGAAACAGATAGCGGTTTTCGGTGTTCAGTTGCAGGCCGCGACTGCTGTAATTGATGGGGGTTATCGTCATGTCATAGTTTTCGGCCTGATTCCAGTAAAACGGCAATGCGAGCACGGTGCCATCGATGTTGGAAAGGCTGATGGTGGGCGCCAGAAGCCCGCTCATGCGGCGGTTATCAATCGGGAACTGCATCCACGGAAAATAAAAAACTGGAATGTCATACAGGCGGAATACCGCATGATAGGCCGTACCACGGCCATCCTGATGATCCAGTCTGAGACGGCTCGCATTCAGTGACCAGATATCCTGTCCCGGATCGCAGGTAGTGTAGGACACATCGAACAGTTCCTGATGGTAGCTATCCTGCTGCAGGATGCGGCCTGCAGAACCGCGCAGATGATTTTCAAACAGCATGAATTCAGTTTGTTCAAATTCGCCGCTACTGCTACTGTCGTTCAATGTTATCTGTGCTGCATTCAGGCTTAGCAGGCTGTCCGAAAAGCTCAGGTTGCCACTGGCGGACATGGTACCTGCCGTTTTATCCAGCTGCAGCAGGTCTGCGGATAACTGCTGATTGCCACGCACTAAACTGACATCACCACTGAATTGCAAGAAATCGGCATTTTCACTGAACAGTTGGTCGGCATTAATCAGGGTGACGACTGAGGCAGGATCAATCACCTGCTGACGGCTGACCACCGGCACCGAACAAAAGCTCCAGTCAGGCTCTGCCTGGCTGGTTGAGGAAATCAGCAGCGCCGCGAGAGCGGTATAAAATCGAAACGGAGCAGTCAAAAGAGAGGATTGGCGTAGTTGAGAATAAGGGGATGAATTTTGTCATAGTCAGCGCCTAAAGAGTATCTTCAATTTGGCGCTAACAGGGTTGTGGCGGCGCAGAGTTACTGAGGCCTGTTGGGGGTTATGTGTTTCAGGTATCAGGTTTTGAGTCAGCCATCATCCATAGAATAAAGGGGAATGGGTGGATAACCGCCGCTTCGATTACTGATAAACACATGGAAATCTGTCGAAAGCTTCAATAATTCAGTGGCTTACAAGTTCATTCAGGGATTTTTTTTTCTGGCACAGATTGTGCTTTAACTAGTCTGCTGAGTCCGCTCCATTCGAGCCGGACATTATAATCACTAAAATCTTTGGAGAAATAACATGCATAAAGCCCTACTAGGCCTCGCCATTACTTCTGTTCTGGCTGTTACAAGCACCAACGCACTCGCAAATTGTGATGCTGGTGAAATCGTTATTAAGTTCAGCCACGTGACAAACTCAGACAAGCACCCTAAAGGAATCGCTGCTTCCCTGCTGGAAAAGCGTGTAAACGAACAAATGAACGGCAAAGCCTGTATGCAGGTCTTCCCTAACTCAACCCTGTATGATGATGACAAGGTGCTGGAATCGATGCTGAATGGTGACGTTCAGATGGCTGCTCCTTCGCTCTCAAAATTTGAAAAATTCACCAAGAAATTCCGTATCTTCGACCTGCCTTTCGTGTTCGATGATATCGAAGCTGTGGATCGTTTTCAGAACTCTAAAGATGGCGAAAAGCTGAAAAACTCTATGACCCGTCGTGGTCTGAAAGGTCTGGAATTCTGGCACAACGGCATGAAGCAAATGTCTGCTAACCGGCCTTTAATCAAGCCTTCCGATGCGAGTGGCCTGCGTTTCCGTGTTCAGGCCTCCGACGTACTGGTTGCGCAGTTTGAGCAACTGAATGCGAATCCTCAGAAAATGTCGTTTAAAGAAGTTTACGGTGGCCTGCAAACCAAGGTTATCGATGGACAGGAAAACTCCTGGTCAAATATCTACGGTAAGAAATTCTTTGAAGTACAGGATGGAGTTACCGAAACCAATCACGGTGTACTTGATTATCTGGTCGTGACGTCTGACAAGTGGTGGAAAGAACTGCCAAAAGACGTGCGTAAGCAACTGGCTGAAATCCTGCGCGGTGTGACCGAAGAGCGTAACAATGACTCTGCTAAGGTTAACCAGGAAGCCAAAGCTAACATCGTCAATGCTGGTGGTATTATCCGTGAACTGACGCCTGCCCAGCGTAAAGAATGGGTTAATGCGATGAAGCCAGTATGGAAAAAATTTGAAGGCGATATCGGTGAAGATCTGATGGAAGCAGCGTTAAAGTCAAATAAAAGTTAGTAGCTTTGTGAAAACGCAGGTAAAGCTTTTCTGAAACCTGTAGGATAGCTTACGCGGCCGCCTTACACGGCCGCGTAACTATATATATATTAAAAAATTATAACTATTATCAATAAGTTGGAGACGGCCATG
>JACKQG010001871.1_pt1 | contig 28450 bp, 26 predicted proteins | sample 8237621 | NCBI WGS metagenome assembly JACKQG01 (sample SAMN15677084, study PRJNA649215) | marine metagenome | biome: marine; feature: Black Sea; material: saline water; isolation source: suspended particulate matter (SPM) from the Black Sea western gyre | collected 2013-06-09/2013-06-10 | depth... | reverse complement strand
CCATTTTCTTATGTCGTCGCCTGAAAAATCCTTCCTATCATAAAAAAGCATAAAAAAATCCCGGAATCTCCTGATAAGGCTGGCGTCTTCCGCTGCCTGTTTGACAGACAATTTGTCGTTAACATCATAGAAGGCCTTCAGGTTCAGAAATAGCTGGCGGGCATGCGCATCCTGATCGCTACGAAACCGGCTGATCTGAGATGCGGTTTCGAGAAGCTCCAAAAGGGGCCGTTTGTACCTGGCCATCATCCTATAATTATAGTAGTAGACCTCCCTGTCCGACTGGTGCTCCTTTGGCGCAAAGTTTTCAATGACATCTATTGGCTTGTCAAAGTCATCTTTCGCCTTTCCTCTTCTCTTAACCCTTTTTAACGGGGAAAAAATATCCAGCATCACGAAGCATTTCCTCCTCTAACGGGGATACGGATGGATATTAGAGTCAAACTACCACCCCCAGAGGAGGTGGCCTGTTTTTGTTGGTCGTGGAAGGTACGCTGATTTAATCAATGGCCTCTGATAAGGTCAATGGCCTGAAACAAAAAAAAGGTCGCTCCGGCAACCAGGATAATAGTGGCCCCGGACGTAAGATTGTAGCTATAGGAAAGCCACAACCCTCCAAGCGTAAAAAAAATGCCGAGGATCGATGAAAGCACCATCATCTTACCCAATGACGTGGTACATTTTTCTGCAATATAGGGGGGGATGGTCAACAGGGCAATGACCAGGATGAGACCGACTACCTGTATGGTCATCACAACTGAAAGGGCCGTCATGCCGAGCAGAACAAAGTAGAGCAGCTTTACCGGGATACCTACAACAAACGCGAATTCTTCGTCGTAGGACATTGCAATGAACTCCTTGTAGAAAGATATGACCGTAATGAGTATGGCCATATTGAGGAGGATCATGAGCCAGATGTCTGAACCTGGCACGGTGAGGATACTTCCAAAGAGATAGCTCATCAGATCCACATGATAACCTGGCGTCAGGTCGATCAGTATAATGCCGAGGGCCATTCCTATTGCCCAGAGAACCCCGATAATGGTATCGGCCCTGTGCTTGCTTTTAAAACTGACCACACCTATAATCATGGAGACCCCGACAGCAAAGAGTGCGGCCCCCAATGACGGGGAAAACCCTAAGAAGAATGCCAGCCCGATCCCGCCAAATGCGGCGTGGGCAATACCCCCTGAGATAAAAACGATCCGATTGACCACAACGAGGCTTCCGATGATGCCACACGAAATGCTGACGAGAAGGCCGGCGAACAGGGCGTTTCTCATAAAATCAAGCTGCAAGGCCTCCCACATCTCTCTACGTCTCCGTATGGGTGGGAAGTACCCGGTGGGGGATCCCGTGGGCGATCAGGTCAACCGGGCAGTGATAGGCCATATCGATCATCTCCCGGGTGATCTGTCCTTCTTCGTGGAAGATCAAGGACCGGTTGACACAGGCCACCGATTTTACATGTCTCGATATTACCCCCACATCATGGGTGATGGCCACGATGGTTACCTTCCTGTTCAGTTCTCGCAGAAAGTCAAATAAATCTATCTCGAATTCCGGGTCTACGCTGGCGGTAGGTTCATCCAAGAAGAGTATCTCAGGTTCAGTGGCGAGTGCCCTGGCAATAAAGACCCTCTGCCTCTGCCCGCCGGAGAGCCTGCCGATCGGGTTATGCCGGAGGTCCCAGATCCCCGCCTTTTTGAGCGCATCTTGAACCTTTGCACGGTCATCGCCCGAATACCATTTCCCGATACGGGACCTCGACAGCCTCCCCATCAGGGCAACATCCATAACGGAGATCGGAAAGGTGGTATTGAAATTGGTGTTCTGGGGCACATATCCAACCCGGTGATTGGCATCGTGAGGCGCTTCACCCAAAATCCTGATTGTCCCCTTATCCGGTTTCAGCATCCCTAACAGGAGTTTAAGGAGCGTGGTTTTCCCCCCACCGTTCGGCCCGAGGATCCCTAAGAAATCGCCCTGCCTCAAGGTGAGGGTGACGTCTTCGAGGACCGGGGTCTTATCATAGGAAAACCAGACCCCGTTTATATCAATGGCAGGGACTCTCATTTACATCCTCATTCAGGCCTGACTTCCAGGCTGAAATCAGCGGCCTTGACCGAGTGGGTGAGCGCTCCCACGGAGATCATGTCAACGCCTGTCGCCGCGATATCTTCGATGGTATCCAATGTAATGCCGCCGGAGGCCTCTGTCACTACAGTGCCGTTTATCAGCTCGACCGCCTTCTTCAGTTCCGAAGGGTCCATATTATCGAGCAAGATGGCATCTGCACCGGCACGGCAGGCCTCCTCCACTCCGGCCAAGTCTTCCACCTCCACCTCGATGTTCAAGGTGTGGGGGGCGCATCTCTTCGTAAGTCTGATGGCCCTGGAAATGGAACCGGCCGCTGCAATATGATTGTCCTTAATCAGAATACCGTCAGACAGACCAAAGCGATGATTGAACCCCCCGCCCATCCGGACCGCGTATTTGTCAAACCACCTGAGACCGGGAGCGGTCTTCCTTGTGTCCAAAATCCTGACCCCATAAGGTTTCACCTTTTCCACATACCGGTGTGTCAGGGTAGCAATCCCGCTCATCCGCTGGAGGAAGTTGAGGGCCGTTCTCTCGCCGCGTAGTATGGGGGCTAATCGACCCCTGAGGAGACAGACCGTGGTTTCCTGGGGTATGAGGTCGCCGTCACCATAATATTCCTCAAACTCTAATTCTGCATTCAATTCCAGGAAAACGCGCTTGAATACCGGCATTCCGGCCAGGACCAGTTCTTCCCGGGCAATAAGATATGCCCTTCCCTTCAGATCCGGGTCTAAAACGGCATCCGTAGTTATATCCCCGAACCCCAGGTCTTCATCAAGGGCCAGCTTCATCATACGTTCCGCCATGGGGGAGATATCAATCATCAAAGGTCTCCAGGAACGAAAGGTTTTGTCTGAGCTTTGAGAGTTTACCGGAGAGGCCCTCGGCCTTGGCCCTTACCTCGGCCACGATTTCGGCCGGGGCCTTTTCCAAAAACCCCTTGTTTGAAAGCTTCCTGCTGGAGACCGACATCTCCTTTTCAATCTTGTCGATCTCTTTTCTTACCCTTTTTTTCTCTTCCGCAAAATCTATCAGCCCTTTCAGGATCACGTGAACCGAGGTCTGCTCAAACACAGCAGTTGCCGATTTTTCCGGTTTGGCGAGGCCGGCGCCTATGGATACTGTATCAACCTTGGCAAGGGTCTGGATATGAGACAGATTCCGGCCCAGGACTTCCTCATCCCTCTTCCTTCCGGTATCAATGACAACGTTGACATTTCTTGAGGGGGATATGTTCATCTCTCCGCGAATGTTGCGTATCGCAGTTATAATCCCCATCAACAGGCCCATATCTTTTAGCGCGGCTTCATCTTTCGGAAAATCAGAAGGGTCAGGGTATCTGGCGGTCATAATACTCCCCTCTGTCCCGGGGAGCCTTTGCCATATCTCCTCGGTTATAAAAGGCATAAAGGGGTGCAGCAGCTTCAAGGCCGCCATGAGCGCCTCCCGGACAACGCCCCTTGCAGACTCTTTTAACGCCTCATCCTCTCCATAAAGCCCTTGTTTGGCCATCTCAAGATACCAGTCGCACAACTCATGCCAGACAAACTGATAGCAAAGGCCTGCGGCCTCATTAAACTGATACACCTCTATGGAACGGGCCACTTCTTCGCTGACCTGGCCGACCCGTGTCAGAATCCACCGGTCGGCCAGGGTATAGACCCCCTCATCCTGTCTTGGACGTCCGCCTTCCTTTAGGTGCATCAAGGCAAATCGAGCAGCATTCCATATCTTATTTACAAAATGGCGATACCCCAGGATCCTCTCTTCCGAGAGCTTGATATCCCTCCCCTGGGCCGCCAGGGCCGCCAAGGTAAACCGGAAGGCATCTGTGCCGAACTGGTCCATTACCTCAAGGGGATCAATCACATTTCCCTTTGATTTGCTCATCTTTTTTCCTTCCGCATCCCTGACCAGGGCGTGGATATAGACGTCCCTGAAAGGTATGTCTCCCATGAAGTGGATTCCCATCATCATCATCCGGGCCACCCAGAAGAAGAGGATGTCAAAGCCGGTCACAAGGGCAGCGGTCGGGTAAAAGGTCTTGAGTTCAGGGGTGCGATCAGGCCAACCCAATGTGGTAAAGGGCCACAGTGCCGAGCTGAACCATGTATCAAGGACGTCTGTCTCTTGAACAAGGTCGTGGCTCTGACATGCGTTACACGTTGCCGGGGCCTCTTTGGCCACCTGAACCTCTCCGCATTCCCGGCAGTACCAAGCCGGTATCCGGTGCCCCCACCAGATCTGTCTGGAGATACACCAGTCCTTGATGTTATTCATCCACTCAAAATAAACCCCTTCCCAGTTGGCGGGAAAGATCCTGGTTTTTCTTGCCCTGACCGCTTCGCTTGCCTCTCTGGCAAGGGGGCCGGCCTCCACGAACCACTGTTTTGAAAGGAGGGGCTCAATCATGGTCTTGCAGCGGTAGCAATGCCCGATTGCGTTCTGATAAGGCTCTATCTTTTCGAGAAGGCCGTTTCTCTTAAGATCTTCTGTGATCCGCTCACGGCACTCAAACCTGTCCATCCCCCGGTACGGGCCGGCCAGTTCATTCATCATGCCGTTTTCGTCGATGACCTTGATCCTTTCAAGATGGTGGGTATTGCCGATTTCGAAGTCATTCGGGTCGTGGGCGGGCGTGATTTTAAGGGCCCCGGTGCCGAATTCTACATCCACGTATTTGTCAAAAATGACCGGGATCGGCCTATTGAGGATGGGGAGGAGGACACGGGGATTTGACAAATCAGCATAGCGCCGGTCGTCCGGGTTGACCGCCACAGCCGTGTCACCCAAAAGGGTCTCCGGACGGGTGGTGGCTACTGTTAAATGACCTTTCCCGTTTTCAAAAGGATAGCGAATGTAATAAAGGTGGCTTTCTTTCTCTTTGTGTTCCACCTCAAGCTCGGCCAAGGCGGTGTGGCACCGGGGACACCAGTTGATGATATAATCCCCGCGATAGATAAGCCCTTCCTCATAGAGGCGTACAAAGACCTCCCTTACGGCCTCGGAGAGACCTTCATCCATAGTAAATCGTTCCCTGCTCCAATCGCAAGAACAGCCCAATCTCTTTAATTGATTGATTATCAGCCCGCCGTATTTCTTTCTCCACTCCCAAACCAGTTCAATAAACTTATCCCTTCCAACTGCATGACGGTCTGTGCCCTTCGCAGCCAGATCCTTCTCCACTACATTCTGAGTGGCGATCCCCGCGTGGTCGGTACCCGGCTGCCATAGAACATTATATCCTTTCATCTTCTTAAAACGACAGAGGATATCCTGAAGGGTATTGTTCAGGGCGTGACCCATATGCAGGGTCCCGGTGATATTTGGAGGTGGGATTACGATACAGTACGGATCCTTGTCAGAGGGAGCTTCCGCCCTAAAGAGGCCGTTATTCTCCCAGTACTCATACCATTTCTGCTCTACACGTTTAGGTTCATAACTTTTATCCATCGGCTCATTTTTCATCTGTCAAACTCTCCTCAGGGGTAAATAAGAAATATTACGCAATACGGCGCAAAAGAAAAAGGGGGTTGCAATTCCCCTTACAACCCCCCGTGTCATGAGACCTTTGCAAAACGCCCCCTTTTGCCCGATTTCTGCGCTTGCCCCGTAGCTCCGGAAGATGGTACCGGGGTCAGGCTCAAATTTTAATCCTTGAAATACTCAGTGTATTCCTGTGGTTAAAATATTCGCCTTTCTTGAACTCGAACAAAATTGAGCGTTTTTCAAAGGTCTCGTCATATTCGATTTTATGGGGCTTCTGACAAAACCGTTGGGTCCAACGGCTACTCCGGCCGTGGTTCAAGACTCTGTTTCAGGCTTTCAATGGCTTCTTTGATGACCTTTTCTGAAACCTCGGCCACGGTTTCTCTTGTAACTCTCTCCACAACCTCCCTCACCGCCTCAGTGATGATACCCTCAAGCCTTTCCGGAGAAATAGGGAGTTGCTCCGCGGCTGTGGCCGCAGGCTCGGGCTTCTCCGGCTCAACCTCACCCTCCGGGGCCGCCGTCATTTCTGTCGACTCATTCCGGGGAAGCTCCGGCAGGGTATCCGTAACCGGTTCCCCAAGATCTTCGGGGAGTTCAAAATCAAAATCAGGCGAGTCAAAGACATCATCGGGGATAGCATCCCGCTCATGGAGGTTCGATTCGAGATCCTGTTCAGGCGCTTCTTCGAGGGCATCAGACAATTCAAATGAATCCCCGCCAGCGCTTTCTTCGATAAACATATCCTTTTCGGAAATTTCATCTTCATCCAGCAGCAGGCCAAGGTCATCCGGCTCTAATTTATCTTTATCTCCCTTTCTAACGACATCCACAAGCTCTATGATCTTATCATCTTCAAACAGTTCCTGCTCTGTGCTCATTTTGGCACCCCACTTGATGGGCTAAACAACGTGTCTCGTTTCAGATCAATATTAATAGCATAGGGGCTTTATATTGTCAAGAGTTTTCAAATTATCTTTTAAGTTATCCTTAAAAGAAATAGCTATAATCCTAATTTATTCTGGTTTTACAAAAGAATTATTATTCTGACCTAAGGACAACAAACTAATCCATACGGTTCTCTTTGATCCGTCTTATTTGTTGACCAAAGGAAATTTTGTGTGAGCAGATTTTGGAGGTGACGTTTATGATTTTCCTTTCAAATTCAGCCCGGGTATGTAAAATATAGATTTCAGGAAAAGATGTCACCCTGAACGCCGAACCTTTGAGCACTTATCCTAATTTAACGATCTGGAGGTGAAAATGAAAATACTACTCTATGTTGTAGCCCTTCTGTGGATTATCTCTGGCACGTTACTGATAGTTTTTACCGAAAAAACCAGAGCGATTCTCAAAAAGATGTTCCTTACCGAAAAGGTAAAGTGGTTGGCCACCTTCCCTCTTATTTTCGGAGTCGTCCTGATAATAGGGGCCTTCTTGAACAGGGAGATATTCTGGTTGGCCTTTATCTTAGGGTTGTTGGCGACATCAAAAGGGCTGTATTTTTACATGGCTCCGTCACAGCAGGCCAAAGCCCTCTTGGAGTGGTGGTTCTTAAAGGCAAAGCCTGAGACCGTCCGGCTCTTCGGCTTGATCACCTTTGTCCTTGGAGTTGCACTCTTCTCTTATCTCAGGTAACACATGCCCAATCATTGACAAAGCAAACTGAAGTTAAGGAGTTTAGTCCCGCCTTACAATGATAGAGAATCCTCTCCAACTTTAGGCATTTTAGCTCATTTTAGGCACTTTAGGCACTTAAAAAGGAGGTCTAATGGATAAAGGGAAACAGAGGCCTCTCCCCTCGTGTGCATTGTGTGACATGGAGAGAAAAAGCAGGATCTGTTACAGCCAGGATGGCAAAGGTTCCAGGGGATGCCCAACCTTGACCCGCGTGAAAGTCCTTGCTGAAGCGAACAAAGAGTATGATATCGATCCGGTAAAGGATTTTGCCCGTAAGGCCTCTATTCAGGAGGCGGAATGCTATGCAAACCGGCATCAACGGCCGTACATCATGCAGCCAAACAAGACCCGAATCGTAGAAATCTGTGAATTCGCCAAGAAGATGGGATACAAGCGATTGGGATTCGCCTTCTGTTTAGGTCTGGTCAAGGAAGCTGGCATTGTGGCGGAGATCTTGAAGGATCATGGATTTGAGGTGGTTTCTGTCCTCTGTAAGGCGGGTCGAACCTCCAAAGACACCATCGGAATAACAGAGGATCAAAAGATCTTTCAGGGCACCGATGAGGCCATGTGCAACCCGATCTTTCAGGCCAAGCTTCTTAACTATGAAAATGCGGAATTCAACATCCTGTTGGGGCTGTGCGTGGGTCACGACTCTCTCTTCTTTAAATACGCAGAGGCCCCGACCACTGTCTTGGCGGTCAAAGACCGGGTCACAGGACACAACCCCTTAGCCGCCATTTATCTTGCTGAATCCTATTACAGGAAGGTGAGGCACCCTGAGGTAGTTTCCACCTGAGGAGAATAAGTATCCCCAAGGAGTATAAGTGATGAGCGGACTCAAAGAGCTTATTAAGGAAGCCCCTGTCCATGAACGGCGGCTGGAATTGCGGACGTATCCGCTGGAAAAGGACCAATTGGTTGTGGAGGGCTGGTTGCGAGATGAGCGGCTGGTTCAGGGATACCATTGGAACGGAAAACCACGACAACCCGGTGTGGTGCACCTGATGTGCGTGCGGATGCTGATCGGGGGCTGGCCTGTTACTATTTTAGATGCAGAAGCAGAAATGCCGGAGATTCCGCACGAACGCTGTCCAAGTACCTTGGCGGGAATAAAGAAAATCATCGGCCTTCCTATCGTTTCAGGGTACAGCGAAAAGGTGAACCATCTTTTGGGCGGTGTTCGAGGCTGTAACCATCTGACCCATCTTATTATGGTTATGGGGACCGCTGCCCTACACGGATATTGGACTCACTACTCCCGCAAACGTCATCCCATCCCCCGTTCCTTAGACGAATTCAGGGGCCTCTCGAACCTGATTAACAGCTGCAAACTCTGGGAAGAGGATGGCCCCATTATGGATGAAATCCGGGCAGTATTGGCAAATCAGCACGTGCCAGCAGGCTGATCATACACCCCGGCCCGCGCAGCACACTGCAATCTGGCTGCTGTGAATTATCATTTTGGCAATAAACAGAACCTCTATCTGGAGGTATTCAGGGCCCGATGGATAACTCGGGCCAGAAAAATTCAGACGGGTTTCAAAAAGGCCCTTTCTGCCCATGATGGGACCTCGCTCACCGGTATCGTTCACGCCCTTGCAAAGGCCTTTCTAAAGGGTCCTCTGACGGATGAGGAGCGCCTGCGTCATTCCCAGCTCATGATCAGGGAGATGACCATGCCCGGGCTTGCCACAGATATGCTGGTTGACGAGGTGATCAAACCCTTTTTTGGAGAACTTGCGGCCCTGCTTCGCCCCTTTCTGGCAGAGGACGCGCAAAGGGAACAGATAATGCTCAATATCCTGAGCATATTCTCCATGGTGGTCTATTTTAATTTTGCCAGGGTACCGGTCATGCGCGTCACAGGCCAGGAATATGATGAGAGATTCAAGGAGCGGCTGGTGGAACATATCGTCCAATTCTCTGTGTCCGGGCTGGACGTAAACCGAAAGGAGGGGGCGTGATGAACCTCCGCTCAGGCTTCCCCTTCCTGTTTGTCGTCGTCTTTCTTGTCGCAGGCGGGTGCATAAAGATGGGGCCTGACTTCAAGAAACCTGCCGTCAGCGTGAAGGAGCCGAAATCGTTTCAGTATGCTCCCGGGAAGACCGTTTCAGCAGAACCCGAAGACCGCTGGTGGGAGGTCTTTGGCGACCCTGTTTTAGACCGGCTGGTTGAGGGTGTGTTAAATCATAATCTGGACATTCAGCAGGCATCTGCCAGGATCCTGGAATTGAAGTATCAGGTCATTCAAACGCGGGCGGATCAACTCCCGACCGTCGGATTTCAGGGCCAGGGCCAGCGGCAACACCAGCCGTCCGCCACGGTCGGTCCGGGAAAATCCATCGGCGGAACAACGGACAGCTACAATTTGTCCCTTCCCGCATCTTTTGAGCTGGATCTGTGGGGTAAATTCGCCAGGGCAGAAGAGGCTTCTCAGGCAGATCTGCTGCAAGGTGAGGAGACCCGCTGGACAGTGGCCCAGAGCGTGGTGGCCGAGGCCATTACCCTTTACCTGAAAATAGAGTCCCTTGAAAGACGGATTCAGATCACCGAGCAGAGTCTTGAAAACTACCAGGACAGCGTCACCTTTGTCGAGCGACGTTACAGACGGGGACTTTCATCCATCCTGGACCTGAGACAGGCCCGTCGCACCCTGGCTCAGGCCCAGGCAAACTTGCCGCTACTTCGGCAGGAATTGGGGGCCACCCAGCAGGCCTTGGCTGTGCTGCTCGGACAGTATCCGGAAACCCAGCCCCCCAGAAAACAGCCGGAGGACTACTACCGGCAACTTGAACCAGTCCCTCCGGGTCTCCCCAGCGAACTCTTGATGCGCCGTCCGGATATCCGGGCCGCCGAGGCCCGGCTAAAAGCATTAAATGCCCAGGTGGGGATCAGAAAGGCCAGCCGTTTCCCAAGCATTACCCTGACAGGAAGTTACGGCTATTCCTCCAGTGCCCTGGGCAGTCTTTTTCAGCCGGACACGGTCTGGAGTATGGCCGCGGGTATTCTTCAACCCTTGTTTGACGCCGGCAAATTGAAGGCCGGTCAACGGGCAGCGGAAGCAAGGTACAGCCAGGGGATGGCCGAATACACAAAGACCGTTTTGAGGGCCTTCTCAGAAGTAGAAAAAGCCCTTCTGACACGGAAAGAACAGGTGGAACGACGGGAGGAGGTCATGAACTTCCTCGTGGAAGCCCGGGCCACACAGCGGGTGGCAGAAGCCCGGTATGTCCGTGGTTTGGTCGATTATTTGACCGTACTCAATGCCCAGCAGACACGGTTCAGGGCTGAAGATGACTTGGTGCTCGTGGATTTTGCGATTCTCAGCAACCGGGTTACCCTCCACCGTGCCCTGGGAGGAGGCTGGGCCAAGCTACCCCCTGTCAAAGGAAAAGAAACCGAAGGCCCTGCATCGTATACGATCTGGTAAGAGGGGATGTAAACCTGGGATGCTGGTTTTTCCAAGTTTGAAGTTAGGAGTTTAGAGTGCCTAAAGTTAAAAAAGGGAAAGCTCCGATTTGAACTCTTAACTTCACACTTCAAACTTTACACTTCATTGCTGAATGCTGGTTCCGCAACCCGAAACTCGAAACCCAAAGACATTATCTTGAGAGCTATATCATGCGTAAAACAAAGAAGAGAATCCTGCAGACAATTCTGACCCTTGGTCTTGTTGCGTTGGGCGCATTGGGGATGATTAAACTGACTGAAAGCAAGCCCCAGATTAAGAAGCAAACGGTCGAGGTCCCTTTGCTGATGGTCCGGACCATGGAGGTCAGGACCGCTTCCCAGGCGGTTGTCGTAAAAGGGGAGGGGACGGTTAAACCACTACAGGAAATTGATCTGGTGCCGCAGGTGGACGGCAAGGTCGTCTATATTGCACCCTCTCTTATCAACGGCGGACAATTCAAAAAGGGGGAGATCCTGTTAGGGATTGAGCCTGAGGACTACCAGTTAACGGTCACCTTTGCCCAATCCAAAGTGAAAAGCGCAGAAAGCCTGCTCCGTATGGCAGAAGAAGAGTCAGAGGCTGCCAGAGAAGAGTGGTTCCAACTATATATGGACAATGCGGGAAAGGGAAAAGAGCCCCCGGCCCTGGTCCTCAAACAACCACAATTGGCCGCAGCAAAGGCCAAATTAGCGGCTGACAACGCCGACCTTAAAAAGGCATTGCTGAATCTTGAACGGACCGAGATCAAGGCGCCCTTTGATGGGAGGGTGGAAAAGGAAGATGTGGACTTGGGACAGTATGTGAGGCCTGGCGAGAAATTGGCCACGATCTTTTCAACCGACTCTGCAGAGATTGCGGTGCCCTTAGAAGACGAGAGCCTGCAATGGTTTCACGTCCCCGGCTTCACCCCGGGCAACGGCCCCGGTGCCAAAACAACGGTTCGGGCGCGGATCGCGGGGAGAGAGCGTTCCTGGAAGGGCCGGGTGGTCAGGGCAGAGGGGAAGCTGGATGAACAGACGCGAATGATCCGTGTGGTGCTGCGTGTTGACGACCCTTACGCCACAAAACCGCCTCTGGCCATGGGTCTATTTGTGACCGTTGAAATTGAGGGTCACAACATTCCGGACATGGCCATCATCCCGCGGAGCGCGCTGCATCAGGGGAACGTGGTCTGGGTCGTGGACCGGGATGGGCAGCTCCACTACCGGAAGGTCAAGGTGGTCAGGATCGATGGCGAGCGGGTGCAGATCAGCTCAGGTCTCCAAACCGGCGAGCAGGTGGCGGTATCCCCCCTCAAGACGGTGACGGATGGAATGAAAGTCCGGCCCTTGCCCCAGAAGGAGGCAGACCTGTCATGAAGGGCGTTGTTTCCTGGTTCGCTGAAAACCACGTTGCCGCCAATCTGCTGATGCTATTTCTCCTGTTCGCCGGCGCCGTCACAGGGCTGACCATGAAGATCGAGGTCTTCCCCGAGTTCTCTCTCGATCGCATTACCGTGACCACAGAGTATCCCGGTGCATCTCCAGCCGAGGTAGAGGAGGCGATCATACGGCGGATCGAGGAGAGGGTGGCGGGTCTGGCCGGAATCAAGAGGATCGATTCCACTGCAAGAGAAAGTTTCGGCACGGTAACCATAGAGGTCATGGAGGGCTGGGATCTGAAAAAGCTCCTTGATGAGGTGAAGGCGGAGGTGGACAGTATCACCACCTTTCCTAAGGAGGCTGAAAAGCCGATCGTGAGGGAAATGACCCGGAGGAGCCAGGTCATCAGTCTTGCGGTGTACGGGGATGCCTCTGAGTCCACAATCAAGAATCTTGCCGAGAAGATCAAGAATGAGATCACCGATCTGCCCGGGATCACGCAGGCAGACCTCTTCGGTGTGAGGAAAGGTGAAATCCATGTAGAGATATCAGAGGAGACCTTGCGAAGACACGGGCTGACACTTGGCAAGGTTGCAGACGCCGTACGGAGAGGGAGCCTTGACCTCCCGGCAGGCCGCGTTAAGACCGGGGCCGGAGAAGTCCTCATACGCACCAAAGGGAGACGCTATTATGCGGCAGAATACCGGGACCTGCCCGTCATCACATACGCAGACGGCACCAAGGTAACATTAGGACAAATCGCTGATCTGAGCGATGGATTCGAAGACCTGGACCTCTTTGCGAGATTTCAGGGTAAACCTTCCGCAGTCATCCAGGTCTACCGGGTGGCGGACCAGAGCGCGCTCGAGGTGGCGGAAACAGTCAAGGAATACGCCGAAAGGGTCAGACCTTCACTCCCGGCAGGGGTCGATATCGGGTTCTACCAGGATATGTCTATAATCCTCAAGAGCCGGATCGAGCTTTTGCTGAAAAACATGGCGTTCGGTCTGATATTGGTGAGCATCCTCCTCGGGATGTTTCTGGATATCCGTCTGGCATTCTGGGTAACCTTGGGCATTCCCATCTCCTTCCTCTCCGGGCTGTGGATGCTCCCGCAATTTGACATCTCCATCAACATGGTTTCGCTGTTTGCCTTTATCATGGTGCTTGGCATCGTGGTGGACGACGCCATTATCGTGGGGGAGAATGTCTTTCGCAAACATGAAGAAGGAGAAGAACCCCTTCGTGGTGCCGTGGACGGCACAGTGGAGGTGGGGAGACCGGTGATCTTTGCGGTCCTGACTACTGTGGTGGCATTCTGGCCGCTCCTGCTGGGGAGCGGGACCATGGGCAAGATCATGCGCAACCTCCCCATTGTGGTCATCCTGGTCCTGATGGGATCTCTGGTGGAATCATTGCTGATCCTGCCGGCCCATCTGAACAGGAGCAGGAAGAGGGAGGCAAGGCGAATTAGGGGCACTAAGAAGGAAACGCTGGTATCAAGAGGCCTCAAATGGGTGATTCAAAAACCGTATGCGAGACTGGTGAATTCATGTGTGAGATGGCGGTACGCTACCGTTGCCTTAGGGATCGCCGTGCTCCTACTCTCCGTGGGGGTATGGAAAGGCGGCTGGATCCAGTTCACGTTTTTTCCAAAGGTGGAAAGCGACCTCCTGGTCTGCACGCTGACCATGCCCGCTGGAACCCCGGTTTCGGAAACGGTCGCCGTTGTAAACTGGCTGGAACAAACGGCGAAGGAAACCCTGGCGGAAATGGACAAAAAGCGACCCGAAGGTGCCCCGCCACTTTTTGAGTACAGTGTTTCTCTGGTGGGGATGCACACCGGCGGACACGGACCTACCAGAGGCTCCCCAGAGTTGGGAGGGAACCTTGCGCAAATTTTTGTGCAACTCTTAGAGGGGGAAAGGCGTGATGTGAGCGCCATGAAGCTGGTTAAGATGTGGCGGGAAAGGGCGGGCATTGTCCCGGACGCCGAATCGATTACCTTCCAGAGCGAACTCTTCAGCGCGGGCAATCCGGTGGAGGTTCATCTCTCATTAGATGATCACAACCAGCTCCTGGCTGCTGCCGACGATCTCAAGGAAGAACTCGCCAAATACCCCGGCACATTTGATATCAGCGACAGTTTCCTCCCCGGCAAGGAAGAGATGCAGCTTAAACTCAAGCCTGCCGCGCGCAGCCTCGGGTTGACGCTCAGCGATCTTGCCCAGCAGGTGCGTCACGCCTTCTATGGGGCCGAGGCCCTAAGGCTTCAGCGGGACCAGGATGAGGTAAAGGTCCTGGTACGATATCCTGAAGAGGAGCGCAGGTCTTTAGGCCATGTCAAAGAGATGCGCATCCGCACATCGGGTGGAAAGGAAGTGCCTTTCAGCCAGGTGGCCGAGGTAAATATGGAACATGGGTATGCCTCCATCCAGCGCGCACAGCGCCTTCGCGTGGTCAAGGTCACTGCGGATATAGATGAGGGTGTTACCAATGCAAACGAGGTGAGGATGGACGTGGAGTCCCAAATACTGCCCCGGTTGAAGCACAAGTATCCCGGTTTGCGGTACACCATTGAAGGGGAGGGCAAAGAACAGAAGGAATCCCTGTCTGACGTCATCCAGGGGTTTGCAATTGCGCTCTTCTGCATCTACGCCCTCTTGGCCATCCCCTTCAGATCGTTTTCCCAGCCCTTTATCGTCATGGCGGCCATTCCCTTTGGAATCGTCGGCGCGATTGCGGGCCATCTCATCATGGGGCTCAATCTCAGTCTGCTGAGCTTGTTTGGGATGGTGGGGCTTGCGGGGGTCGTGGTCAACGACTCCCTTGTGTTGATTTATGCCACCAATCGGCTTCGCGAGGAAGGAGCCAGCGCACAGGAAGCGGTGACCCGGGCAGGGGCACTTCGTTTCCGGGCCATCATCCTTACCTCTTTAACCACCTTTGCGGGACTGGCACCGATGATCATGGAGAAAAGCCTGCAGGCACAGTTTCTGATCCCCATGGCCGTCAGCCTTGGCTTCGGGGTGCTCTTTGCCACAGGGATCACCCTCCTCCTGGTCCCCTGCGGCTATGTGATCCTGGACGACCTGCAAAACCTGTTGACCCGGCAGAAGCCAGAATAGAGAACGGTCTCGCGACCTCGTACATATTTAAGATCTGACCCTGGTTGTCAGTATTGGGGGGCCTAAATCATCCGGATTTTTCGAGGGATCTTATATGGTGAGATATTCTGCCTGCACCAGTTAAAAAAGCCTCTTTCATTCATTACACTTCCCTGTCTTAAAAAGATTTCCCCGACAACAATCTCGCCATACTTTCGATGCCATTCTTCCCAGATATGAGCTGATTCAATATCAGGATGGTACATGAGCAGTCTTTCGACCTCTTTAGGGTACACCTTCAACCCAAAGACATTAATCATATCTTTTTTGAGCCCGGTCAGGGTCAGGTAGTTTTCTTCATCAAGACTGCCAAGATCACCTGTCTTAAGCCACCCGTCTGTGAAGGCATCTTGAGTATGTTCAGGTTTATCGAGGTATCCTGAAAAGATATTTAAACCTCTAACCAGGACCTCCCCTTCCTGTCCTGGAGGGAGTTCTTTACCACTGTCGTCAACTATTTTTACCTGGCAGCAGGACAAGGGTGGACCTACAGTCCCGAATTTGGGTGGCCTGTCCAGTCCGTTCCAGGTAACAACAGGGGAGGCCTCGGTCAGGCCATATCCTTCACTTATGACCAATCCAAGCTTCCTCTTGTAAATATCCAGGAGCCTTTTCGAAATCTTGATCCCCCCGCTTGTCAGATTCCTCACACGAGAACAGAACTCGGGTCTCTCAGATAATGGTTTTATTAGCGTATGAAATATGGCTGGGACTGAAATAATCTGCGTAGGCCTATAATTCTCCATTAGGCCAACAACAGTCCTCCCCCTTATTGAAGTACCTAAACAAGAGACAAGTGACGCTTCCTGCTAAGGGAACCAAAAATCCGTTGGTAAATCCATAGGTATGAAAAAGGGGGAGAAGTGAAAAAAGAATCTCCGGATGGGTATCATTTCTTCCGAACGATTTTCCGGCAAATGCGACGGTATCATAAAAGAGAGACCCATGTGTAAGCTTCGCACCTAACGGATAGCCATCCATGGCAGCCGTATATACAATCATGGCGGTTTCATCCGGGGTCATCTTCTCCCAGTGGGAGGAGGCATTGGATAAATCAAGGTCTTCTATGAACGGGATGGACGGGGCCTTTTCGTCGATCGTAATGAGGTGCGGGGAAATAGGGCCCTGACTTAAAGTGTAGGCCTTCAAAGCGGTTGATATATTGTCACGATTGCAGATTACACATTTTGGACGTGTCTCGGAAATGATGTGTGCAAATTCATACCTGCCCATTCTCGGGTTCAACGGGACCACAACCGCCCCGATCCGAAAAATTGCTAAAGAGATAGAGGCATACCCAAGGGGGTCGAATGAGGAGACAATAACCCGATCATTTCGTTCTATCCCGATTTTTCTGAGGCCGTGGACCAGTCGGCAAACCCGGTCGTGATATTCGGCAAAGGTAAACATCTGATCAGGGGTGCCGATCCCATTTCTGTCAGGGTGCAATTCCTTGGAATAGTCGAGCAATGCCCCGAGATTACCCGGAAACTGATGGTAATTTTCTTTTGATGGGATTTTCAACATATTTGCGTATATTAGGCGAATCGGGACCGGACCGCAAGTGTCATGCCCCCGGCAACCCGAATTCCGAAGGCCCTTGTCTTCCACAACCGGGCGTGGTAACATTAAAATCTTTGCAAAACGCCCCCTTTTGGTCAATCTCGGCGTCAGGCTCAAATTTCAATCCTCGAAATATTCAATATATTCCTGTGGTTGAAATTCTCGCCTTCCTTGATTTTGACCAAAATTGAACATTTTTCAAAGGTCTCACATTACATTTATGACTGAATCAACTGTTACCCCGGCAGTCCCGGTCCGTGCCTCTACCGTTATTCTGATACGTGACAACAGTGATCAACTTCAGGTCTATCTGCTCAAACGGAGCAGCCGAAGCGGTTTCATGCCGGGAAACTATGTGTTTCCCGGGGGGACCGTGGATCCCGGAGACATCGGTCTTGATTTTTGGAAGAGATATGTGGACATGGATCCCGGGGAGGTAAAAAGGCGTTTTTGTGGAGGTCTCGATATCGAAGACGCCATGGCCCACGGCATCGCTGCCATTCGCGAGACCTTTGAAGAAGCATGCCTCCTTTTGGCCGGTCACACCGGCAAAGCCGGCAACGATCTTGAAAAGCTCCAGGAACCGCGTTCGAACGGGACCCTGCCCGGGGAGTGGCTTCGCGAGCTGGTTCTTTCCGGGGATTGGAGACTGACGTTGTCGGCATTGGCGCCCTGGTCCCACTGGATCACGCCGAAGGCCAGGTCAAGGCGGTATGATACGCGATTCTTTATGGCGTGCATGCCCGAGGGTCAGGAATGCCGGCCGGACAATAGCGAGACCACCCATGGTGTCTGGATAAACCCTGAAAAGGGCCTTGCCGGAAACCTGAAAGGGGAGATCCCCTTGAGCCCCCCGGCCCTGACAACGCTACATGAACTCCTTGGGTACACGGGTATCGGTGACCTGAAAGAAGAGATGAAAACCCGGCCATGGGGGGAGGCAAGTATCCCCAGACTTGTCCGCATGGCCGAAGCCGCCTTCCTTCTTCTTCCATGGGACCCCCATTATCGCGATCAGGAAATAAAGGCCGACGTCAAGGGCCTGGAAAAGAGGCCGGCCCCTTTGGGAAAGCCCTTTTCCAGACTCTGGTACAGCCAGGGGATCTGGAGACCTCTTACCCCTTGATAATCCTCGGAATCATCATGTGGTGATGCGGGCAGATCGATGTGGGATTTTGATATGCACAGCCTGCGAATGCCACAAGATACTTTCTTATCTGTGGAAAAGAAACAATTTCATCCACATACCCCCTCTTGGCGCAGTATATGGGCCGTGAGTTGTCATGATACTCTTTTGCAAGGGCATTCATCTTTTCGATAACCGGTCCCAGAGGACGTCCCGCATCTTTTTCCTTGACCAGCCTTCTTGCGAATGAGGCCGCGGCCGCAGTCTCGCCGTGCATGACATAGATCTCTGTGGTCGGTGTCCCTAAGGTAAAGGCGTTATGGTTGTTGGCGGTGGGTCCTCCCATGATGTAGTGGGCTGCTGCAGTCCCTTTCCTTAATACAATGCAGACCTGTGGCACGTCGGTCTGCTCGATGGAGTATATGAGAGACTGTCCGAGGCCTAACAGTTCAGCTTTCTCCGCAATGTCTCCCACATCTATGCCTGAAGTGTCCTGAAACCATACGATAGGGACCCTGTCACGGCCGCACAGGGTGACGAATTCATTCATCTTGATAAGGCCCTGGCGGTAGAGTTTCCCGCCGATACCGGGGTAGGACGCGTACTCCGGGTAGTTTGCGCCTAAAAAACCCTGGCGGTTCCCTATAAAGCCGACCAGGAATCCGCTGATCTTGGCCAACCCGGTATAGACCTCCGGGCCGTAGTCGGGTCTGAATTCCATATGCTCGCTGTTGTCAAAGATACGGGCAAGCATTTCGTCCAAGCTGTAGCTCCGTTTCTGGTTGAAGGCGACGATATGGTTTATGTCGTCTCCGGGGAATTTGGGCTCTTTAGGCTCGGCGACCCGGAAGAAGTTGGGATCATAGGCCGGCACCATTTCCATATATTTTTTCAGGGCGTCCAGGACCCCTTCTTCAGTCTCATAGACCTCCTTGAAAAAGCCTGTCTCGTTGTAATGGATCGGGACACTGCCGGGGGGCACCTCCTTGAAATGTCGTGTCGCTTCAATCAGCTGCTCCGCCCCCTCTTCATCGAAATACCCTTTGGGGCTCATTCCGCTGACGATTCCGCCACCACCCACTGCGATATTTGCGTCTTTGTGTGCCAACAGGATGGTGGGGCTGATACCCTGATACCCGCCGCCGGCCGGGTTTGTTCCGTAAATCCCGGCGATGACGGGCACTCCTAACTTTTCCAGTTCTGCATGACGGAAAAATGTGGTCCCGTTTCCCCTCCGGTTTGCATATACTTCCTGTTGCTCTGTCAGCTTTACACCGCTGCAGTTAACAATCCACACCAGGGGAACATGGAGTCTCTTGGCCATGTCAGTTACCCTGAGCTGGTTATCGGCCTGCCCCGCGATCCAGGCCCCGGCCATGACCTTGTTGTCAAACCCGATGACGACTGCCCATTTGCCGTTGATCCTGGCCAACCCGTCAATGACACCGGTTGTGCCCTCCTCGTTGAACTGGGGGTCATACAGGGTATGAAGCGGGCACCAGGTCCCGGGATCGATAAGATATTCAATCCTCTCCCAGACCGTCAACTGCCCTCTTTTTCTAATGACCTCTGCCGGGATGCCAGCATTTTTCACCGCTTCCACGGCCTCGGCCACCTGTTCTTCTACCTTTCTGATATCTGAAACGTTTTCCTTGGAGTCCTCCCTTTGTTTGTCTGTCAAAGGTTTCCCGAGAGGTGTCATCTTTTCAAAATAAGTCCTCATCTTTTCCTCCGCCTGCTATGTCATATTCAACGGTCCGGGAATAATCTCTCCCAAACCCATCCAAAGATATTTGAAATTTGAAACTTGAAGGAAGAACAATGGGAGCTTCCAGTTTCCAGTTTCCAGTTTCTGAAAAACGTCGCTAAAAGCCTGTGGGCTGACATGAGTTGTGAGAGAAGAACTCTCAGATTAAACCTGTAAGAATCTATCCACAACCTCAAATCTCAAATCCCCACCTCTCTACTGATTGGCTTTTCGTATCCCCAACTGGTCTAATGCGATGATCCACTTGCAGATATTGGCGGAGCCCTCTACAATCTGATAGGTGGGCGCGTCGCGATAGTATCTGGCCACCGGGTATTCGGTGGAATAGCCGTAGGCGCCCAAGATCTTCATGGCCACGTGGGAGGCCTTGACAGCCACTTCACCAGCCAAATACTTGGCCTGGGCTACCTCAAGCGTATTTCCCAAATTGCCCTGGTCCTTTTGCCAAGCGGCCTTGTAGACGATCAAACGGGCGGCCTCGATTTCTGCCGCAATTTGCGCAACCATGTCCTGGTTCATCTGAAACTGGCCGATCGGTTTTCCGAACTGTTCCCTCTCCCGGCAGTAGGATGTCACCGCGTCAAGACATGCCTGAGCCAGCCCGACACCCCCGGCCGCAGCCGAAAGGCGGCTCTGGTTTAACGAGCCGAAAACGATCTTTGCGCCGTCACCGGGCTTTCCCAATATGTTCTCCTTGGGGACCTTTGTGTCTTCGAGATAGATCTCACCGGTCGGCGACGACCTTGACCCCATCTTGTCAAGGTCGGTGGTGGAGATGCCGTTGAAGTTCTTGGGCTCGATAACAAAGGCTGACAGCCCCTTCCCACGGGCCTCCCGGTCTGTATAGGCGTAATAGATCAGGACGTCCGCAACAGAGGCATTGGATATCCATGTCTTGGAGCCATTGATGAGCCAGTGGTCCCCCTTGTCCACTGCAATCGATTTCATGGCCATCACATCAGAGCCCGCATTCGGCTCGGTGATCCCGAATCCCCCCATATATTCGGCGGTTACCAGCTTCGGGATGTATTTTTCCTTTACTTCGTCGGAACCATATCTGTAGATGGTAAAAGCGCATCCAAGGGTCTGCATGTTGATCTGAACCCTGAGCGAACTGGAGGCCCTGGCGATTTCTTCGGTGAGGATTATGGCGGCGAGCCAGCCCATCTCATTCCCCCCGTATTCCTCAGGGATGACAGTACCGAAAAACCCCAACTCTCCCATCGGTTTCATGACCTCTTCATAAGGGAAATAATGTTTTTCATCCCATTCATCGGCATACGGGGCAATCTTTTCAGCAGCAAAATCGCGCGCCATATCGCGCAGCATCTGCAATTCTTCGCTTAAAGCAAAGTCCATAGTTTTACCTCCTTGTTATCAATTGAAACGACGAGACCTTTGCAAAACGCCCCCTTGACGTTCAATACAGATTCCGGGCAGGCAGAGACGATGTCCGCTTAAATGAATACCTTTTTCTGGCCTCTGGCTCATAAAGCCTACGGCTCGGAGAGGGCTGTCCAGTGACAAATTTCAAGGCCTCGCTGCCGTTCCTATGAAACGATCCACGTATTTACGTCCTTTGGGAAAGAGACCCTCATGGTCCCAGACAACAAACGAATGATTGTTTCAAGAAGCTAAAGTGATACAATATTTTAATATTTCCAGCAAAGTCTATATAGGATGAAATGGAAATTGGCAACAAATTAATTCACATTGTAGCTACATTTTAACTATTTTTCTGGCAGGCATTGGATTTGCGCATTTTTTCATTTTACTGATTGACTTTTATTTTTAAACATCTTAAAAAGATGAGGCTTGATTGGACAAATGGGTTAGAAGATAAACGGAGGAGGTTAATTGATGGAACCGCTAACCATAAATCGAAAAGAGAGCAGGCTGAGGGTTGCTCCGGAGTGGGCTGATGTCTGCTTCACGTGCGGCACCTGTGCAGGTGGCTGCCCCATAACCGGAGTAGACGGCCTTGACCCGAGAAAGGCCGTACGCATGGCAGCACTTGGCCTGGACCAGGAATTGATAGATTCACGATTTCCATGGATCTGTACACTGTGCGGCCGCTGTGAGTACGCCTGCCCCCAGGGCGTCGAAATCCTGAAGATGCTGCGCCGGGCAAGGGGGCTTCGCGAGCGGGACAAGGTCCCGGGACCGATCCACAAAGGTGTGGTCATGGACCTGGAAAGGGGGAACAATCTCGGCATTCCCAAAGACGACTTCCTCTTCCTGTTGGCCGACTTAGCCAAAGAGATGAACGAGGATGAAGGTTTGGACGGTTTTTATGTGCCGGTGGATAAAAAGGGCGCCAATATTATGGTGACGGTCAATTCCAAAGAACCCTTTGGCGAGCCGGATGATATGAAATTCTGGTGGAGAATCTTCTACGCAGCCAGAGAAGACTGGACCGTCCCATCAACCGAGTGGGAAGGGGTCAACTGGGGACTCTTCTCCGGCGATGATGAATCAATGAAGACCCTTGTGGGGCGGATTGTGGCCCACCTGGAGAGGCTGGAGTGCAAGACGCTCCTCTTGCCGGAATGAGGCCACGCATATTACGCGACCAGGCTTGGTCTGCAAACATGGTTTCCGGAGACGTTTGAGAAATACAGGGTGGTTTCAGTGCACCAGCTCTTAAAGGAGTACCTTGAAACCGGAAGGATCAAATTAGACAAGTCCATACACGAGGAGCTTACCACGGTACACGATCCATGCAATTACGGGCGCAAAAGCATGAAGGCCTTTGGCGAGGCCTTTTTTGAAGAACCGAGGTGGATCACCCAGCAATGCTGTGAACATTATGTAGAGATGGAACCCAACCGGATGAACAACTTCTGTTGCGGGGCCGGTGGCGGGGCCTGGGCCATGCCCTATAGTGCCGAAAGGATTTACTACGGCCGTGTCAAGGCCAAACAGATCATGGATACGAAGGCCAAGATGGTCATTGCCCCGTGCCACAACTGCCGGGACCAGATCATGAAGGGCCTCACCAAGGAATTTAACCTTGGCATCGAAACAAAATACATTTGGGAATTGGTGGCGGATTCTCTCATTACAGAACCGTGGAGCGAGGAAGAAATCCAGAAGGCCAATGAACTGAGAGACGCCCAGTACGAAAGGGACGAGGTTGACCTGGATCAGGAGTTTTAGTCCCCATCTTTAGAGAGCAAAAGAGGTGCAGAAGCAAAAGCCCCCTGTTTTGACAGGGGGCTTTTTTGTGGCCAGGGTGTTTATCGACAACCCCGCTTTACCACCAGGAGATAGCTCTATCATTTTCAAATATGAGATCTATCAGCTTCCCGTAATCGGGCTCTCCTTTATATAAAGGGAAAGTGGCGGCGTCTCCTTCGGACAGGATATCGATCAAGGTCCTGGTGTCGCTATCCGGTTCTGTTTTTAATATGTGCAGTGTCTTCATTTTCAGCTCCCAAAAGGTATGATCAGGTCCATCTCTTTCAATTTCTTACCGATATCTTCCAAACTCATATACTTGAAGCCATGTTTCTCCACATTGACCCGGTTGTTGGAATAATACTCACATTCCATATCTTCCAGCCACTCAAGGTTCTCCTTATAGACGTCCGTCATCTCTACCTCAACATCTAATACAAACATGTATGAGTAGAAATTCTCCACTGCCAGGCCGAGGGTGGAGCGGGAACCTTCCCAGAGGTCCTCTTTGCTGCGGATCAAAAAGGCCGCATGTTTAATATTTTCCATGGTCTGAATTCCCTCCTAAAAGACAACGTACCGATCGCAGTCTTCGATCATTTCTCCGTTTCGGGCCTGAGTGGCATAGTCCTTTTCCCCTACCCCCGGGACCGGCGGTTTGAGACCGTGGCTTTCAAATCCCACATTGCAAATGGCCAGCTTGCCCAAGCCCTCCAATTCGCCAAATCGGGGATCCTGCGTCAACAGGGTCCCGAGATGGGTAAAAAAGAGGGTTGTCTCCACCCCCTTTTTTTTTGCCGCTTTGCAAAGCCTTATAATTTTATCCAGATGATGATTAGAAGTTATAAATACCCCTAATGATTTGCCCATAGCCATGCTCCTTCCAAGAGATCTCTATTCCGACTTCCGAAGATATAAAGGTCAGATTCTATTTGACCTTTATATAAAGACGGGTGAACCCTTCATCATCCCTCTCTCCGAGATACTCATGACCGGCCCGCTTGGCAAAGGCCGGCAAGTCATTCTTTGTCCCGGGGTCTGTACCAAGGATCTCTAAGATTTCCCCGGATTTCATCTTACCTACTTGCTTTTTGGTCTTTAAAATAGGCATGGGGCAGCTCAGGCCTCTGCAATCCAATGTTTCATCCGGTGTCATGTTGTCTCCCATAATCTTAACACCTCCATTATCTATTCTTAGCATCTTACAGGTTCATTCTGAGAGTTCATCTCTCAGATATATCGAATATATCGAACCGCAGAATATCGAATTTCGAAGAATCGTGTCTTCTAACTGATCAATCCGGAGGCTCGATCTTGTATCCCGCCAGCGGGAAGCTTTTTTCAAAGGTCTCGACAGTTTTCAAAACTGATACAATTGAATGGGTTTATGATTTATTGCGGAAAGTTATCACAACTGAACGATTTCGTCAAGGTCATTACAGCAATTCTTCATTGAACAAGGGCGTCTTGATGATCAGGGAGGTCGATCCTGTTTTCATATGAGCAGTCAGAGGCTTCAGACCTTGATCCGAAGATCATCATAGGCAACGGTGATCCTGTAGGGGAGGCCCCTGTCAAAGGCAATACGATCGACGGTTTCCTGCCACTGGGCCTGGTTGAGGGGTATCGGGTACGGCTCTCCTCCGGCCGGGGGCCGCAGAGGGTCTCTGGGTTTGTATTTCTTGAGCATGCTGTTGGCCGGATCATCTGAAACCATATCCGCATCCCCGATGTGGACCAGGAATGTTTCCTTCTTTGGGTTGAGGAGCTTGATAAAATGGATAGCCCTCTGAAAGCTCATATGATTGGGCCGGTTGTTGATAGGTTCATTCAGCCAGAACGATTGAATGATAAGGTAGTCCGGATTGAAAATCTCGCTTGGAGGATCGGGGAGTTCTGAAAAATCTGACGTATATACGATACGTATATCCGTGCCCGAAACATCCTTGAATCTGACAAGAAATCCTACAGATCCCCCTGCAAAGGCCCCGTGATAGGTATCAAAGGGAAGGACCTCAAACTCCCCTGCGGTGAAGCGGCGGTTGGGCGCGATGTGGCATGCTTTTATCACTTCCATATCTTCCAGATAATCAAACCGCTTCCTGATGACCTCGTGGCTTCCGTGGGTGAGATAAACCGGTATCGGGCTGAATGATCCCCGGGGTCCATTTCTCTTGTATGCAAACAGCTCATCAAGGCCTATATAGTGATCAGTGTGTTCATGGGTAATCAACACCCCGTCAATGGTGTCCACCTGCTGCCTGGAAAGCTGCGATTTAGCATCAGGGCCGCAGTCAATCAGAAGTCGGGTCTTATTGCTCAAGAGGAGTGAGGTACGCTCCCTCTTCTCGCCTTTCCGGCGCATTTCCCTGCATATGAAACAATCGCAGTTCAATTCCGGGACGCCCCACGCCCCGCCGGTTCCCAAAAATGTGATATCCACGCGCATTGTCTCCTTGGTTTGAGTTCACAGGTTCACAGAGGTTTAAGGCTCAAGGTTACCGCTTTTAAATCCCTCGAATGTATGGTAGACTGAAAAATATGCCTTGAAATAGATGGCTTGCTGAAATATATCACTATTACCTGAATGGAAGTCAAATGAGAATCATATTTTTTGCCGGAAAGGGCGGGGTCGGAAAGACCAGTGTAGCCGCTGCCACCGGGATAAAGACAGCCCAGGCGGGACACAAGACCTTGGTCATGTCCCTGGACGTGGCCCACAGCCTGTCGGACATCTTTGACCTTGAGAGAAGCCTGATCGACCAGAACAGGGGCCGTCCGCTGAGGGTCAGGAAAAATCTGTGGATCCAGGAGTTAGACATCCTGGAGGAGATAGAGAAAAACTGGGGAGATATCCACAAATACATCTCGACCCTCCTGAATACTACGGGTCTGGATGAGATCCTGGCCGAGGAGCTGGCCATTCTGCCGGGAATGGAGGAGGTAAGCCTCCTTCTCTATATCAATCGCTATGCCCAGACAAAGGAATTTGATGTGATTCTCCTTGATTGTGCGCCCACTGGCGAATCGCTCAGGTTTATCAGTATCCCGACCACGTTAGAGTGGTATATAAAGAAGATATTCAAGATGGAAAGGACCCTTGTTCGATACGCCCGTCCCATTGCCAAGCGGTTGTACGATGTTCCGCTTCCGGGTGAAGATTATTTCGATGCCGTTGAATTCCTGTTCAATCGGCTGCGCGGAGTCGATGAAATCCTGATTGACCCTGAGATAACGACGGTGCGTCTTATTACGAATCCGGAAAAGATCGTTCTGAAGGAGACCCAGCGGGCGTTTATGTATTTTTGCCTTTATAAGATGAATATAGACGGCATCATCATGAATCGGGTCCTTCCCGAAACCGTTCATGACGCGTATTTTCAGGACTGGCGAGAGAGCCAGAGACAATACATAAAGAATGCGGAAACATACTTCAGCCCCATCCCCCTGTTTTCGGTAAACCTGTTCAGGGGCGAAATATTAGGCCAAAGAAGCCTCAAGGCTTTAGCCGATGAAATATATGGTGACAGAAATCCCTTAGACCGGTTTTTTGATGGGAAACCCTATTCTCTTATCAAGGCGAACGGGAAATACCAGTTGAGGGTAAAGGTTCCTTTTATTGAAAAAAAGGATGTTGAACTGAGCAAGATATCGGATGAACTGATCGTGCGGGTGGGGAGCTTTAAGAGGCATATCCTGCTCCCGAGGCAGGTGGCTGCCTCAAAATCGGTCAGGGCTAAACTCGATGGAGAGTATTTATCTGTTCATTTTGAACCCTGAGGGTCTGCTGGAAAAGGAGGTGACCATGGCAAGAGCAAAAAGCGATGAGATAAGCGAGAGGATATCATGCCCGGTGGGGAGGTTCTTTTCGGAGCTGGAAAAGGTGTCCCGCAAAAAGTCCGGATTCCTGGAACATCTGACCCGGTCACGGGTCGAGTTTCTCAAAGCCGTGAAATCCCTAATTGATGACAAGATAGAAGCGCTTGAGAAAAAGGGCATTCCCCGGGGAGGCAAAAAGGCGACCAAGATCAAGGTGGAATAGAAGAGAAGTTTAGATTTCAGATTGTAGATTGCAGATTTTGGAGCTTGGACTTCCGGGTAATGGGGCGGAACTGGAGATAATAATTGGTGAACGAAAACGAGATTACAAGCATTAAGGGATTCAGGGATATCCTCCCAGAAGAGGTGGGGATATGGCAACGGCTCGAGGCAGAGTCGAGAAAGGTATTCGAAGTATTCGGATTTCAGGAGATCAAGACCCCCATCCTTGAGAAAACCGAGCTCTTCAGCCGCGGGATCGGAGAGGATACCGATATTGTGGCAAAAGAGATGTATTCCTTTACGGACATAAAGGGCCGGAGTCTGACCATGAGGCCCGAGGCCACGGCCTCAGTAACACGCGCTTATATCCAGCACAGGCCGTATCAGAAATATCCGGTACAGAAACTATACAGCATCGGGCCGATGTTCAGACGTGAGCGTCCCCAGAAGGGGAGATTCAGACAGTTTTATCAGATAAATGCAGAGATGTTCGGTGATCCGGGACCCAAAAGTGACGCGGACATCATCCTGATGGCCATCTCCCTGTTTGAGTCTGTCGGTCTGGGGGACCTGACCCTCAATCTCAACTCCTTAGGGTGCCCCGGCTGCCGGCCATCGTTTAAGGAACACCTCAGGGGTTACCTGGCCGACAAGACACCCTTACTGTGTGAGGACTGCCGGAGAAGGGCTGACACAAACCCGTTGAGGGTATTTGACTGCAAGATTCCGTCGTGTAAAGAGGTTGTCACGGCCGCACCCACCATTGCCGATTTCCTTTGCCAGGAATGCCGGGGGCATTTTGAGTCTTTGCAGGATTACCTCAATGGTTCGGATATCCGGTTTGTTCTCAACAGCCAGCTCGTCAGGGGCCTTGATTACTACAACAGGACGACCTTTGAAGTACAGACAGAACGCCTCGGCGCACAAAACGCCGTTGCCGGGGGAGGGAGGTACGACGGCCTGGTGAAACTCCTCGGCGGGCCTGACCATCCTGCCATCGGGTTTGCCGTGGGGGTAGAACGGGTGGTTGCGCTGCTCGAAGACAGGGAGACCCCGGCGCTCAAAAACCCGGACCTCTTTATTGCCGCACTGGGAGAGAAGGCCGATAGGGTGTCTTTTAAATGGATAGATGCCCTCAGGAAGGCCGGCATTTGGGTAGAACTGGACTATGCCGCAAAGGGACTCAAGGCACAGATGAAAAAAGCGGGTCGGCTCGGCGCCGGAAGGGTCCTTATTGTGGGGGAAAATGAACTGGAGGCCGGGAAGGGGATTCTCAGGGATATGGTTACAACTGAACAGGTGGAGGTGGACCTCAAGGAGATCGTGGAGACTTTAAAAGGAATTTTGGGGAGATGAAAGAGAACGAAAAGCTAAGAATTGATTCATTAGGAAACTGGGAACGCACCCACGACTGCGGGGCCCTCAGGAGAGATGACGCGGGCCGGGAAGTGGTCCTTATGGGATGGGTCAACAGCAGGCGGGACCTGGGCAACCTTATTTTTATCGACCTCCGTGACA
>JACKQG010001870.1_pt1 | contig 28464 bp, 23 predicted proteins | sample 8237621 | NCBI WGS metagenome assembly JACKQG01 (sample SAMN15677084, study PRJNA649215) | marine metagenome | biome: marine; feature: Black Sea; material: saline water; isolation source: suspended particulate matter (SPM) from the Black Sea western gyre | collected 2013-06-09/2013-06-10 | depth... | reverse complement strand
TCCCCGTTTTCAACGGGATCTTCGATCTGCGTTATCAGGAGCTTGTCGAAGATCCCGCCGCTTTCTGGCGGGGCAGTAAAATACTACGGCTGCGTGCTTAAATGCCCCCGTTACCGGGATCTTCGACTTGCAAATAAACACCTCAAAGGCGTGAAATATCCGGGCTGAAATTTAAAAAAAGTGGTTGCTTTTAATATATGTTAATGTAAATGTAAAGCTTATTGTGCCTTTATGCTTTACATTATCCCATTTGATGAAATCTGAAGAAACTAAACCAAGGCAAGCATCTTATTAATAACGCTCTGACAATAATAAATAACCGTTTAAAAATCAAGGAAAATGTTATGAATAATCCGCCATTGAGGTTATTGGACAGAGTTCGATTTAATATCTATAGCTTTTTTCATAGAAAATACCCGGAATAGGCGCAGGGCTCAACAGAGTCTTTTGTCGTACATTTTGCCGATACCGTATTCACCGCGCCGCATGAACTTTTCCCTGGCAGGCCCGATGATCTGCATCTCGGGATGTTTATTCTGAACATCAAGGGCGATTCTCATTTCCTTGGTGCATCCGGTGCTGAAGGTAGCATCCTTGCCGACCCACTCCGGAGGGACTTTGGAATTCATGATTTGAAATGCCTGCACAATGTCGTCATAGCTCTGAAAGCGCCAAATATCGATCAAACCGCTTCGTTGCACGATTTCCCACATGTACATCAGATCGTCGGCATCCATGCCGGTTTCAAAATATTCCGAAGGGTTGATGATAAACGTCATGGCATGGTGCTTTTCAAGAAATTCGATAAAAACCGACATGATTTTTTTGGCCATGGCGATCTTTCCGGGTATGGAACCGATAATTCCACTGTAAAAAACCACGGTCATGCCCTGCTTTTTGGCGTTTTCCATCTGATCGATAATCGTTCTGGCTTTGTTTTCAAGGTCCTTGTGCAAAAACTTGATTACCGCCGGATGTTTGGGTTTGTGACAGATCGAGACAGATCCCCGGTCGTTTTGAGAGATATTGAGGATATCCTGGGTGAATTGGAAATGACTGTCAAAAAAGCGCCGCTTCTGGTCATGTCCCCGTGAAATGATGCCGTCGACCTCTTTGAATATCCTGGCAAAGGTTGTCGACGTCAGCAGGAGGTTCAGATTTTCAAGGGTTCCATCGGATACGACAAATATGTTGTAGTCGCTTCTGAGCATTTTAAGCAATTCGTTTTTGGGCATGTTTTTTTCCTGGATAAAAAACGCACCCTTAAGTTCACGGCGCAGAATTTCATCTTCCTGGGCATCTTTAATAGCTACTTTGGTAAACAGGGGGCCTTCCTTGAAAGCGATAATGATCTTGTGTCCCAGCTTTGCCAGATACTGAATAATGGCCAGATCGACCACGATCTCACCGACCTCATCCGCCAGCCAAAGGATTTTTTTCGGCCAGAGTGTTCCCCGGGTTCTGGCGCTGGTTTGAATTCCTAACAATTGAAACAGGGGCTCGACGCCGTTGCCGGCCAAGGGTCGCTGAAACAGCTTCAGAAAATCCGCTTTTGTATGTGTAGAGGGTTCCTCCGTTTCCCACAGAGAACGCTCGACGGACAGGTTGATCAGCCGCTTGAGTTCAAGGTGCTCGACAAGTTCTTTGATTTCCGTCAAGCTCGTGGCACCTGCGGTTAGATCTGAGCTGCCCACGTCATCGAGTGCCGCTTTGAAAGCCTCCGAATTCAAGACCGTGCTGACTTTCCGGTTGCGGGCGGCTTTTTCAAAAATATACGGGTCTTCAATGAGGGTGTGGTTCAAAAGAATCCGCATCAGACGCTTTTCCAGCCGGGAGGGTATCATGATTTCATCACGGGTTTCGTGGAGGAATTTGATATTAACAAGGGCTTTCAGATATTTTTTTTGGTTGGGGTCGTCAATTTGGCGGTCGACCAACTCCAGAATTCGCCAAAGGACCTCGTTATATTTTCCTCGAATAAAATCAGACTGGTTTTTGTTCATAATCGCTGCAAACATGCGGTCCGAACACGGATAGTAACGTTCATCTTCCTGGGTATAGACCATAAATCGAATTTGCTCCGGTGAAGCGGCCTGATCCGGGTGCGTAAAATAGTCAAGATGGTTTTCGATATAAAAAGTGGTGAACCAGGCATCCATCTCCGGGCTTTTTCCCGGTTCATAGGGCTTTTTATGGTTCAATTTTTTTTTGGTTTTAGAGTCGATTTTTCCGGGTGCTTTCATCCAGTCTCTCCTTTTTGCGATACTTTGGCCACAAAGACACGAAGACACGAAGATTATAATATGCAAAAGTCATTTGTCTCTTGTCTTTTGGAATTGGGTATTCTGCCGCTTTCTCCCTATTTTGTGCCTTTGTGTCTTAGTGGCTGAAAAACTGCTTCCGGCATTGCGAATGTGATCCAGAAGTTGTTCCAGGTCGGTAATAACGATGTCGGCAGAAAGGTTGCTGCATTCGGGAATATCTTTTCTAAGCCGCAGCGATCTGGCATCGCCGGCAAACAGGGCGGTTTGAAATCCTATCTTTTGGGCGGGATAGATGTCGTTGAGCATATCGTTTCCAAGGTAAAGCGCGGCTTGGGCCGGGATGTTCATATGCTTAAGATTTTCAGCCGCTAATTGAAACATATGCGCAGAGGGTTTGGCATAACCGCAGCGATATGAGTAAAACAACAGATCCGGATGAAAACCAAGATGTTCCGGATGCGAACCCAGAAACCAGTGGAACAGGGCAGGGGTATAAAACTGGGCGTTTGAGATAATACCCATCAGCAGGTTTAATGCTTTGCAGCCGGCCAGCGTCTTTTCAAGGTTCGGCATGGGATACACCGGGTTGACGATCAGTTCAAATTCCAGGGCGAACGCCCTGATCAGTTCCAAATCACTGCTTTTCAAAACACGCATCCAGATGCGGTCGATTTCAACTTCCGGAAAGTCGACGCCGTTTTCTTTTTGTTCCTCGTGTTCGGCGGTGATGGTGGCGAAAAAAGCCTCCAGGATCAAATCCGGGGCCTTTTGGATTCCAAAAGTTTGCAAAAGGTTTTTCAGTTGGTCTGTCTGCCGCGATACTTGCCCGGCAACGCCGATGTCTCCGGATGCGCTGATAAAGAGGGTGCCGTAAACATCAAACAAAACACACCTGACGGTTTCCTTAAGCTGTCCGCTCGCATGCAAAGAGGTCGGATTGGGGGAAAGCGGTCTGATGTACTTTGAAATCAGATCATGCTTCAACATAGGGTCCCCATTTGAGCAGGCTGAAGTTTTCCAGGTTTAAGAATTCCGAAGCCAGAGCGCTTTTGTCGATTCGCTGGCGGACGTTAAGGCCGCCGACCTTTTTGTAGATATCCTTCAGCGTGTTTCCGTAGATCGTCGGGCTGTAATTGCGCAGCGCAGCCTGCCGGTTGTTTTGTATCAACGTCTCCGGATCGGATACATCTCCGGGAGACAGGAGAAAAGGATTCAAATGAATCAGCCTGCTTGGATTCCCGGGATCGGCTAGGAGCCGAGCAATGATTTGTTTTTGAAGGGCTTCATTCAGCAGGCCAAAGTCGATAGTTTCATCTGCGGTTATTTTTTCAAAAGCATTGGCGATGGATGTTTCCCTGATAGGGAAATCGAACATGGCACAAGCTTTGCGCACACAGGATTGCCACGTGCTCGACAGGCTTTCTTTGTCAAGCCATTCCAGGGGCACACTGATTCGCGTATACAGATGATCCAGCCGGATTCCGTTGCTTTCAAAGTCATGGCATATGTCCGGAAGTTTCCTTCCCCAAAGAATCTTGCGGGCTATCCAGGGTTCTAAAAATGAGAAACCAAAGCCCTCGGCAATGCTGGTGGTAACCAGAAACGTGGAAGAACGCACAAGCTCTGAAAATTCCCGGGTCATACCGGCATCAAACACCACCTTGAGATGATTTTCCCGGGCAAACGCTTTCCATCCCGCATAGCTCTTCAGGTCGACCGGGCTGTTGGGCGGGAGCGTAATCACCAAGGTTTCATGATTTTTAAAAAACACGGAGAGCAAGATGGCTTCTCCGATATTTTTTCTGCGGATGGCGCGAACGGGGTATAGCACTTGCTTTTTCGTCGAAACGTCGGTTGATTTGTATTGAAACGGCTTGATGGTGTTGAAGATCTTATGCACCCCGTTTTTTTTTAAACCGGCTTTCAGCAGTATGTTGTAATCACGCGAATTGATAACGCCGTAATGGCAGTCGGCAATATATTCGTCATCGGAAAAGTAAAACAGGGGCCGGCCGTCTTCGGCAAAATCGTGAATTTGCAGAAAAAGTTTTATGTTTTTTTGCTGGAGCGCTTTGAGGATTTTCAAAAAATTTTTGTTTTTGGCGAGAAAGGGATTGTGAACATGGACAAGGTCGCAGCCGTCTTTCCATTTCGAATGGATCGCCTGGATAATGGATGCTGTCACATCAAGCGGATTCAATGTGTTTCGGCCGGGACGATCATAGCCGAGCCCCGGAATTTGGACGGCATCGCAGGGAAGCAGTGTCTTTGGAAGCGCGCCGGTCAAGATGAGCGCATCGCATGTATCCCGGATCGCTTCAATCTGGTGCTTTATAACCGTGGTCACGCCGCCGGTTTTGAGATGATAATGGATGAACGCTATTTTCATTTGATATTCTTTTCTGGCTTTGTCCAAGTATAGGTTAAGTCGGAAAATGTGTCAAAAAAATAAATGACACATTTTTGCCGCCCTGTCGTCGAAAAGCATAAAAACGTCAAAATTTTTTATTTTTTGAAAAAATGATTTTATTATCAAGTCTTGGAAACGGCCTCGGAGATTTATTTAAATAACAACGAATCCTTGAAATTTAAACAAGTTAAATGTTCTAAAATTGAAATAACTATGGAATGTGCCGGAATCGATTGTTGTTCTGGCACATAAATTGCTAATTAACTGGCAAAATCCAATAATATTCCCAGGTTAGTGGAGTTCTTGCTAAAATGACCGATAAGCTGCTTAAAAACAGACCGTTACAAAAGGCTATTTTAAAAGCTGTCAACAATCTTCCGCCGATGCCTCAGAGCATGCATAAGGCCTAGACACCGTCGAGGGAGATAAGGCCCCCAATTGAGCGATAACGCTCAATGGAAGTTATTTGTTAACGGATAACACCAAATTGAATTTTAACTAAATTTGGGTAAAAGGTTTTTTTATGGATTTAGCATCTTTTGTCGGAATTATCTCCGGCATATTTCTCATTATCACCGCCATACTCATGGCGGGCGATGTGAATGATTTTTTTAATATTCCCGGGCTAATGATCGTAATGGGGGGGACGGTTTCAACTACCCTGCTCACCTTTCAATTCAAAGACGTTCTCAATGCTTTCAGGGCGGCTTATTTTGTTTTTACCCAGAAAAAGCAGGACCCGAACAATATGGTTTCGACCATGATCAAGCTGTCCGAAATAAGCAGGCGGCAGGGATTATGCGAGCTAGGCCACATAAAGACAACATCGCGTTTTTTAAAAAAAGCCTGTAGCCTTATCTCCGATGTCTCTAAAGAAGAGGAGATGAGATCCGCCTTAAGGACCGAAATCGAATCTCTAAAAATGAGACATTTTATCGTTCAGGACATCTTTCGAAAAATGGGGCTGTATTCACCGGCCTTTGGTATGCTGGGGACCCTGATCGGCCTTGTCCAAATGTTGAGCAAACTGCAGGATCCTTCCATGATCGGGCCCTCAATGGCTATTGCCATATTGACAACATTTTACGGTTCTGTGCTTTCGACCATGTTCTTCTTGCCTGTTGCCGGAAAGCTAAAATCAAGAACCATCATTGAGGTCATCAATCTTGAAATCATATTTGAAGGCGCGATCTGTATTCTTGATAACAACAATCCGATTATTGTCTATGAAAGACTATCATCCTATATACCCGCAAAACAACGAAGATCGATCACGTCAATGAGGACCAAATAGGATGGAGCAAAGCAAATATTCGATTTCCGATATCATTGAAGAAGAAGAAGATCAACGGGGCTGGCTTGTGACATATGCCGACCTAATGACCCTGCTTCTGGTCTTCTTTATCCTCATGTATGCCATATCATCCCTAAATCTGGAAAAATTTAAACGTGTCGTATCATCGATCCAGGTGAGTTTAGGTGAAAAAAGGCCTCCGGTCGAGCTTTTGGAAATTGTCGAGACACCGGCAGGAACGAACCAGAAAGTAAGCCTGGCGTATTTATCCGGCCTAAGATCCAGAGAGCAAAAGATATTAAATGATATTGATGATATGATTGAAGAAAAAAAAATGGGTCAACATATCGTCGCGCATTTATCCAAAGGAAAGATTCACATTCAGATCAGGGGTAAAGTTCTCTTTGAATCCGGATCCGCCGAACTGAATAACGATGCAAAACCGATCTTGGAAAAAATAGCAAAGATTATAAAAGACTATGGAGAATACAGCGTAAATATCAAAGGACATACGGATAATACGCCCATATCGACGGTCCAATTTGCCTCGAACTGGGAACTTTCTGCAATCCGGTCCACAACGGTCTTGAAATCCCTTATTGACGGAGGCATTGATCCCACCCGGCTAACGGCAACCGGCTATGGAGATTTTCTGCCGTTGGTTCCCAACGATTCCGCCGATAACAGGGCCATAAACAGGAGGGTTGAATTTGTTCTGGAAAAGAGAACAGAATAGTTCTGAAATATTTTGTTATGAAAGCAAAGACAGGCGGTCATCCTTTAGGGTGTTTCCCGCCGAAAGCGCTCCCATCGTATTTGAACTCGATGGAGAAAAAGTGGGTGTTATCGATATTGGCGCCGGCGGTCTTTCCTTTAAGAATAAGAATTTTAGAAACGGCGATTCTCTGTCGATAGAATTTTTGCTTCCCGGCTGGAATGTACCCATAACAACTGCTTTAAAAATCAACGAAATAGACCAACAAAATATTTGTCATTGCCAGTTTAAAGAAATAGGAGCCGATGAGGTTGAAGCAATTCACCAATATGTTTTAAAAAGACAGAAAGAGGTCATTCAATCAAAAAAAGAAAAAAAGAAAAAAAAGCCGGTTATTGCTCTACCGCCTCCAGGATAAAGGTGCCCTCAGGGGTTTTAATGCGTAAGTATTTTTCCTCGACAATCTCAACGGTAAAGTCCTGGTATGTTTTTCCATTCAAGGTGAGGGCCGCTGCTTCGCCGCTTCTCACATAATCACCCCCGTAGGCTCTCACCGTAAGGCGAATCAAATCATCTTTATCGCCTGTTACCTTTATGCCTCTTTGTTCCAAAGCTTTTTGCCGGCCGGTCTGACAAATGACAAAATTGTTTTTAAACTCGTGCTTTTCAGCATGTCCAATATCGAGGGCTTGAACCATAACCGGCATTAAAAGAATAAAAAGAAAACCGGTGATATTCGACAACAGTTTCATTTTGATGGTATCCTTTGAACATTCTGGCTATTCTTGGTTTTTAACAAGCATTGTGGCAGGGTCCAAAAGTAATTCCGGATAGGCTGAATTTGACGATCCACCCAATAAAACCTTTAGATGAATTTTTTTGCCCTCAGGCTCTATCTGTATGGCAACATCGAACAGATCGGCAACATTTTGCAACTGAACCGGCATACCCTCCGGACCGGGCTCTTCATGACGATGGGTCTGAATGGTGAACCAGACGAGCATGGATTGATTTTTTGCAAGGGTTTTCAGGTCTGAAAGGGGGCCTGTTTGGGACTGGTCAAACGGTAAACCGTCAATAAAAACAGCCTGCGGAAAAAATATATTCTGCTCCTTCAGATCGGTCAGCCTTTCTTCCAGTTTGGGCACACTGAAGCCGTCGACTTTGAAGGTCATGATAAATCTTTGAGGCAGTAAGGATTCCCAAAGCTCGGTTGACGTTTTCATGTCATATGACTTCGTTAAGTTATAAAAAACCTCCTTGTACCAAAGGTTGACTTTATTGACCGGATCATCCAGGCTGATATGGAGGACGTTTTTTCCCCGTAGAAGTGAGTTGAGCGCCAGTTGCACCAGAAGAGCGGTTTTGCCGACGCCTGCTCTCGCAAGCACGGCGCCGAAACCGCCTTCCGGAAGGATGTTTTCGTTGTCTTGTGCCATGAGCCGCAAGGGGTTTTGGAGGGTTAGCTCATTTCTAAGCATGTTCAATTTCCTTTCTCTATACTTTTTTATTTTGTTCGGCCTTTTTGATCAATTCGTCTGCGATGGCCTGCGGTACCTGTTTATAGGTGCTAAATTCCATGGTAAACTGCGCTTTGCCCTGGGTTGTTGATCTTAAGACCGTAGAAAAACCGAACATTTCCGATAGGGGAACCCGGGCTTCGATAACACAATGGGGGCCCTCTTCCTGGGAGCCTACAATCATTCCTCGACGCTGATTTAAAAGACCCATGCAAGCCCCCAGAAACTCGGTTGGCGTTTCAACGGCAACCTTCATGATCGGTTCAAGAATGATCGGCTTGGCTTTAAAATACGCTTCGCGAAAGGCACCCCGGGCCGCTGCCTGAAATGCCATTTCAGATGAGTCGACCGCGTGTGCCGCACCGTCGTTGATAACCACTTTGATGCCGGTAATGGGGTATTGCATTTTGGGGCCTTTGGTCATGGAATTTCTAAAACCCTTTTCACAAGCGGCTATGAACTGGGTTGGTATCCTGCCGCCCGTGACCTGATTTTCAAAAATAAAATCGGTATTGTCAACAGGTTCCATGTAACCGGCCACCCGGCCGTACTGTCCGGCGCCGCCGGTTTGCTTTTTATGCGTATAATTGAATGGGGACTTGCAGGTTATCGTTTCCCGATAAGCGACACGAGGCTGGCCGATCGACACGTCGGCATTATATTCACGGCGCATCCGCTCCACATAGACGTCAAGATGCAATTCACCCATGCCTTCGATAATCGTCTCCTGGGTTTCATCATCGACATAGGTTCTGAATGTCGGGTCTTCCTTGCTGAAACGGCCGAGGGCTTTGGACATATTCATCTGGGATTTGTTATCGTTCGGAACGATCGCAAGGGAGATCACCGGATTGGGTACAAACATGGAGGTCATGGACAGATTGATGCCGGGAGAGACAAACGTGTCCCCGGAAGCGCATTCGACTCCGAATAGGGCGCCGATATATCCGGCCGGAATGGTTGCGATATCCTCCATTTGATCAGCATGCATGCGAACCAGACGGCCGACCTTGACTTTTTTCCCGTTGCGGATATTTACAATCGTATCGCCTTTGGAAATGGAGCCCTGATATGCCCGTATGTAAGTGAGTTGACCGTAACGTCCGTCTTCGAGCTTAAAGGCAAAGGCAACCAGGGGATCGTCAGCTTTACTCGACAGAATAACCGGTGATTCAACGTTGTCCATGTCAAGGGCTTCGTTTTGGACGTCGGACGGGCAGGGGAGTAAATTTGTAACCGCATCCAGCAGCGGCTGCACCCCTTTGTTTTTATAAGCGGAGCCCATCAGAACCGGTACCATTGCACGCGCAAGGGTTCCCCGGCGGACGGCGGTGATAATCATATCTTCAGTAACTTCTTGTTCTTCAAGGATTGCTTCGGTAAGTTCGTCCGAAAACATGGAAGCCGCATCGATAAGTTCTTCCCGGCGTTTTTGGGCTTCATCCATGAGATGTTTCGGAATATCATCGACACGAACATGTTCGCCATGATCGCCGTCAAAGTAAAGTGCTTTCATGGCCACAAGGTCGACGACACCTTTAAAATCTGCTTCGAGCCCGATGGGGATTTGCATGAGCACGGCGTAATGCCCTAATTTTTTTTTGATCTGATTCGTCACTCGCAACGGATCTGCACCGCTGCGGTCACATTTGTTGACAAAGGCTACAAATGGAATTTTATATCGTTTCATCTGCTGGTCGACGGTAATGGACTGTGACTGAACACCGCCGACCGCGCACAATACAAGGATGGCACTGTCAAGCACCCGCAACGACCGTTCAACTTCGATGGTAAAGTCGACATGCCCGGGGGTATCGATAATATTAATCTGGTGGTCGAGCCATTCACAACAGGTAGCCGCCGAAGCGATGGTGATACCGCGTTCTTTTTCAAGCTCCATGGAGTCCATGGTGGCGCCGACACCGTCTTTTCCCTTGACCTCGTGAATGGCATGGATGCGCTTGGTAAAAAACAGTATTCTTTCGGTAAGTGTTGTTTTGCCTGAGTCAATATGGGCGCTGATACCGATGTTTCTGACTTTTTGTATGGCTTTGTGCATATACTTTTCCTAATCCGGGCTAATTGTATATAAATAAAACTGATTTGTAAAAATAAAAAACCCGCATTCGGCTTATTGTTGCCAAATGGGGAGATTAAATTAGAGCAGCCAGACAATAATACCGTCAGAAGATAATTGACAAAATTCGTTTGTCAAGAAAATATTATTTTGTCTGTTTGCGTTTTCTGAAACGCCTTGTCAGGGGCCGCTGTCTGAGCAGGACATACGTGGCCCCGGCACCACCGTCACAGGATCTGGCGCTGGTAAATGCGATTACCCACTTGCGCCAGGGACCGCAGGTGAGCCATTCGACCACTTTACTCTTTAACACCGGCCTTGCCGGCGAAGAAAGGCCGCGGCCGTGAACAATCAGGACCGCCCGTTTGCCGCTCGTTATCGTTTCCTTAAAAAACGCTTCAAATGCCTTCCTGGCATCTTCAACGCCTAAACCGTGGAGATCGAGATGGGCCTGGATGGAAAAATCTCCCCGGTGCAGGCGTTCGGTAAACTCCGGATGAACATTGTAGCCCGTGCCCTCTATATATTCCGAGGTATCGGCAACAACAAAACCTTCCCCATATTTTATAAGATTTTCAAGCTGCAGCCTGCTTTCTGCTTCGCCGTCATGTTCCGAGATTTGCAGCGGCCGCGGGTGGGTGTCAGGATGTACCAGATTGTTGCGTGCGATGGGTCGCACGTTCGCCATGGCCTCCATGAAAAGTTCTTTTTCATTTTCAGAAATCGTTTGGACGGTTGCGGAAATTGCGGTTTTCGAGGGCCTGTTCGGCCTGGATGTAGTTTTTGGTCTGGATTTGCCGGAATTTTCAGTCACGGAAGGCGCAAGTTTGAAAGACCTGTTTTTAAGGATTGTCTTCAAGTCTTCAAAAGGTCTGAACATTCCCGGCAGTTTGGAACGTTTTTTGGTGTCCACTGGATTGCACCTGTTTGTATCATGAAAAGAACTATTCATCATATAACACAATTCATCATAAGGGTCTATACCCCAATTGAGCGAAAGCGGTACCTTAATTGAGGTGGTATTAACGCCAGCATTTATCCAAAAAGTCCAGGGAGCCGACCAATTTTTCGTAAGAAAAAACCTCCAGGGAAACCACCTGGCCAAACCGTTGTAACTTCTTGATTATAATCTCTGTTTTTTCCGGGGACATCCTGTCTAACGACAAGTGATCCTGGTTGTTTTCAACGCCATGAAGATGGATGATTGTGGTTTTAGCATGATACTTATCGAAAGCTGCTTCCACATCATATTGATTCACCATCAGATGGCCGATATCGATACAGACGGAAAGATTAAAATCGTTTAGGATCGCTTCCACCCATTCAAAAGGATAATCAAGGTTTTCAATTGAGATGGATTCGGAGTCTATGCCGGCGGCAAGCAACTGTTTAATGCTTTGGCAAAGGCGCTCCCGCCACCTTTGAATCCGTTCGGGTTCGGCATCGGTTTCATCATAGGGAAGATGAAGGGTGCGGGTCGAGGGTGACAGGGAAGCGGTTAAGTCGATGATATGTTTGATGGTTTCCAGGTCGGCCTGCCGCCTTGAGGGGTCCGGGGCGCCCAAGGATATATCCAGCGGCAGATGAATATTATAGGTTAGATCGAATGCTGCGGCCAGCCGTCGGATCTCGTTGATGTCAGCGCGGCTCGGAAGACTGGACGGAGCACTTTCAAACAACAAAAGTTCGATTTCATCCAGATAGGGTCCCAGCATCTTGATGTTGGGTATGATGTGATCCGGGTAGGTAAACGAGGTGGCACCGAGTTTGAATGGATACACACCTTTGTATGATTTGGGCAGAGCAGGGTACATAATCATTTAGTCTTTAATTGTGGATCTATTATTTGCTGTGGTAAGAATGACAATAACGAACCGCTACACTTCGAATGGCTAAAGTTTGCCCGTATGCCGGTTCGCCGGTTATGATAGCTTTAATCTTTCACGGGCTCAACTGGCTAACGGGCTAACCGGTCAACCGGCCTGTCACGCCTTCGGGGCTTGTACGGTTTAGAGTGGCCGTTTAAATAAAAAAATCATAGAAGGATCGCTATTATCCATGCAATTACCAGCCATATCAGCGCGGACAGCATCATCAGGTCGCAGGCCTTTTTGATATGATTGGGGTGCACCGGTGCAAAACGGACCCCGATATACGGTTTGTTGACCAGATGCCCCTGGTAGTAGTTGGGACCGCCTAGTTTGACGCCCAGGGCTCCTGCAAAGGCGGCTTCCGGATATCCGGCATTGGGACTGGAATGGTTTGCACCCTCGGTGACGGCGGTTTTCCATGTGGGCAAGCCTTTGCCGACAAGAATGTGAGCAGCAATGGAAATGACCGGAACCGCAAGGCGGGCAGGGATAAAATTGGCGACATCGTCGATTCTGGCGGCAGCTTTTCCGAAATGCCGATAGGTTTCGTTATTATATCCGACCATGGAATCCAGGGTATTGACCATTTTGTAGGCCATTGCCAGGGGGGCGCCGCCAATGGCGGCAAAAAAGAGGGGAGATACAATCCCGTCCACGAGGTTTTCAGCGACCGTTTCGACCGCTGCGCGGGCGATCCCGTCCGCTTTCAGCGCGCCGACGTCTCTGCCCACAATTAGGGCGATTCTGCTCCGAGCCTCTTGTAGCCAATTTTGTTTGAGAGACCGGTAAACTCCCAGGGCGGCATCTTCCAGGGATCGCGCCGAGACCGTGTAGTAGACCAGCAGGATTTCAAGACCGCTACGGGCAAGAGGATGGATGAGCTTGGCGGCCAGAATCGACCAAGCGGCCACAAACCAGGTTCCCGCGATCAAGAATGCGGCAAAAAAAGCGCCGGATAGTGTCAGTCCTGCCGGCAGCTTTCTGAAAACCGGCTCCAAAAAAGAAACGGCCTTGCCCATCCACCGGATCGGGTGGGGCAGAAAATCAGGATCGCCAATCGCAAGGTCAAGTATGACCGCCGCCGGCAGCACGTACCATGATGTCGAAAAATCCATCACTTCCTTTTCCTTAGTGCTCTAATTCGTAAATACGGTGACGTATTTTATGATAGGCCACCACATTCAAAGGGGCCAAGGATCATAAAAGTGACTAAAGCCCGCCCTGGTGCGACTTGTACATATATTGAGATAACACATGCATCACTCAAAACCTGTCTTTTTGGTAAAGCACATTTGTGATCGGTCTGGGCCAGGGTTTGAAGTGAGCTAAAGTGAGCTAAAGTTAAGGTATTCTGTCAATTATATAAAATTAGCGGAGCAAAGCGACACCTTAACTTTAGGCACTTTAGATCACTTTAGGCACTTTAAACTTATTAATAAAGTGAATTATACGTAATCGTATTAAAATTGGTTTGGATGAGTAAACAATCTAAACACTTCCTAAAAACTTTGTAATTTTTTCTGCCAGCATTTTGTTAATATCGTCTGTTTTCAGAGAGATCCGAATAAAATGTTCAGATAAACCTTTAAAATTGGAACAGTTTCTGATGAGGATGCCGTCGGCGGCCAAATGATTGCAAACCATGTCCGCCGTGATTTTACCTTGCAGTTTAGCCAAGATAAATGACGTTTTGCTGCTAAAAAGTTTAATGCCGGAAACATCCTCAAAAGCATCCGTCATTAATTTTCTTTCAGTTTCAAGAAACGCTACTGTTTTGTCAATAAAAGCATCTACCTCAGCCGTATGTTTCATCAAATAGTCGACGGCTGTCTGGGCCAAGCTGTTGACGCTCCAGGGCAGCAAAAACGCTCTGAACTTTTCGATGATCCGGCCTGATGAAATCAAAAATCCGATCCTTAAACCGGGGATTCTGAATATTTTTGACATGGAATTCAAAATCAGCACATTGGGGAAACCGCCATGCAACATGCTGAATCGATCGGCACCGTTGACAAACGGCAGGTAGGATTCGTCAATGACAAAATATGTGTCCGGATGATACCGGCACAGTCGTTCAAGCGCGGTCTTGGGTATCAGAGTGCCGGTCGGATTGTTGGGGTTGCATATAAAAACCGTATCATAACCTCCGGTACGCTGGATGATGGTTTCGATATCCGGCTCAAAATCGAGCGACTCAGGGGTCATCAGATAATCGTACCGGACATTATGCATGCCGCAGGAATCGGCGTAATCGGCATAGGTGGGGCCGAGGATCAATGCCCGTCTGGTGTCAAGAGCCGGCGGTATGGTGTAAATGAATTGGGTGGTTCCGTTTCCGGCAAGGACCTGGGCGGACTCGAGACGGTAGCGGGCTGCGAAAACTTGGGCCGTGTTCCTGGCATCGACTTCCGGCAGGGCGGTAATGGCAGTCAACTTTTCCTTTAAAAAACCGACCAGACCGGGCAGAGGACCCAACGGATTAACGTTGCTGCTCATATCAACGATATCAAAGGGATCACACCCCAATCTTTGGGCCAGGTCAAAAATATTTCCGCCGTGACCTTTCAGCATTACAGCCCCCTGATGGAAACCAGCAGAAAGAGCATGGCTTCGGTTATTTCGGCCATGGCACCCAGCATGTCACCGGTGATACATCCTAGGCGCTTTTTATAGTAGAAAATGATGCTTGCCGTTATGGCCGCGAACATAATATTCAACCAGATTCCCATTGAGCCCAGAAAATACGACAGGGCGACGGGGATAAGCAATCCCCAAAAAGCGCTCATGTCCAGAGGATCATCAAAAAAAGCCAGGCCGGTGCCGCCTTCAGGCCGGCCATATTCCAAAAACCGTATTCCGAACAGCATGCCGCCTCTGGCATAGGCCGGGATAACAATAAGCAGGAGGCTTCGATGGGCATCCAGGCCCGCAATACCGGCCCACTTCAGGGATAACCCACTGGCAATCGCCACAAGCCCCATCACACCGATTCGGCTGTCTTTCATTACCAGCAAGGCCTGTTCCTTGGTGCGGTGCCCCAGGATGCCGTCGGCGGTGTCTCCCAAACCGTCCAGATGAAGCGCAGCCGTGAGCACAAGCATTAAAATGACATCGAGGACGGCAGCGGTCGATGCCGTCCATAATCGAATTGCCGCCTGATCGAAAGCTGAAACCAGCACCCCCAAAATGATGCCCACAACCGGAAAGTACGGGATCATTCCTTGGGGATCATATCGTTCGGATTTGCCCACAGGCAGAATGGTCAAAAACTGTATGGCGGCGATGAGATGTTTCATGGATAAAATTAGTTTATATAGTCCTAAAGAATCTGGTCCTATGGGCCATGCCTGTCCCGCTTTGCGGGAGTCAGAGTTAATTGGCTTTGCGAAAGATCCTTAAGAGTGCCTTAAGTTTGAAGTGAGCTAAAGTGAGCTAAAGTTAAGGAATTATGTTAATATATAAAAATTCAGCGGAGCAAAGCGACTCCATGACTTTAGGCACTTTAGATCACTTTAGGCACTTTTAACTTGTCTGGCTTTAAGGAAAACAGCCCCTTTTAGGGGTAAACCAAGGCCGGGTTCTCTGGGCCCAAAGGTTTATTGGCATCATCCTGGGAGACCTTTGATCGGTACCGGAATTCCGGCCACCATCCAGACGACCCTGTCTGCGCCGGCCGCTACCTGCTGATTGGCAAATCCGGCCGTATCCCTGAACAGCCTGGCCAGGCGGTTTTCCGGAACAATGCCGGCTCCGACCTCGTTTGATACCAAAAAAATCGAGCATTGGGCCATTTCGAGCGATTGCGTCAATTCATGAATCCGTCCTTGGATTCCGAGGGTATCATCATTTTCCAAAAGAAGATTGCTGAGCCAGAGGGTTAAACAGTCGACAACGATCACATTTGCTTTGCAACTGTGATCATTGATGGCTTCCGGCAGACGGAACGGTGCCTCGATTGTTTTCCAGCGCTGATCCCGCTCCTTTTGGTGGCGCCGGACGCGCTCCTGCATTTCGTTGTCGCGGGGGAGGCAGGTGGCGATAAAGATGCGTTCCTGCCCGGCAACCCGTGTTGCCAGTTCAAGGGCATGGCGGCTTTTGCCGCTCCGGCATCCTCCGATGATTAATACAATTTCCTTAATATGTTTCACAGCTCACACAAAAAATTACTTTGTCCTGAAAAGCCTGGCCCTCTAGGTCAGGTCAGAGTTAACCGGCTTTGCCAAAGGCTCTTAAAAGTGCCTAAAGTTTGAAGTGCGCTAAAGTGCGCTAAAGTTAAGGAATTCTGTCAATTATATAAAATTAGCGGAGCAAAGCGACTCCATAACTTAAGGCACTTTAGTTCACTTAAGGCACTTTTAACTTATTAATAAAGTGAATTATACTTAATCGTATTTAAGAATACGTCTACTTAAGTACTATTTTAACGATTTTTCCAACGTCAATGTGTTTTTCAAAATGGGCCGCCAGAAGATCGTAGGCTGCGTCTTTGACTTCCAGACGACCGGTTGCCGGAACCTTAATGTTATCCAGGCCGATACTGTTCAGCCAAAGCTGGGTGATGCCGGGGGTATCGAACATGCCATGGATGTATGTGCCCATGATCCTCGCGCCGTCGTCAATGCACCCGTCTTCGGTGTTACAAAAAATGCCGTTGCGTTCAAGCACGCTAAACAGGGGATTTCCCTTAAACCGCCGGGTCTGACCCATATGAATTTCATATCCGGTACCCTGCACATCCTGCCAGGCAAAACAGGATCGTGTGGTCGTCTTGGGTGCTTTTAACACAGTTTCAACCGGCAACAGCATCAATCCCTGACTTTTGCCGGGCAACCCTTCCAGGCCGTCCGGATCGTGCACCAGATGACCTAACATCTGATAGCCGCCGCAAATGCCCAGAATGTGCCCCCCCTGTTCGGCATACCGGCTGATTTTTGGGACCCACCCGGTCGCATGCAGCCAGTCCAGATCTGAGCGGGTATTTTTTGATCCCGGCAGGATAACAGCCTTAAAAGCTGAAAGATCCTGAACTTGCTCAATAAAATAGATATCAAGGCCCTTCAGGCTCGCAAGGCTGTCGAAATCCGTAAAATTGGAAATATAGGGCAGACGGATGACCGCAATGGCCGGAACATCGCTTTTGCCGGGCGAAACCGCCCTGGGGTTTTCAATCACGACCGAATCTTCAGATTCGATCTGAAAATGGCGATACCAGGGCAGCACGCCAAGTACCGGTTTGCCTGTCCGCTGTTCGATCCAGCGCACACCCTCGTCAAATAGACGCAAATCGCCGCGAAAGCGATTGATAATAATTCCCGCGATCTGATGTTGTTGTTTTGCAGAGAGGCATTCCAGGGTTCCGATGATCTGGGCAAATACGCCGCCCCTGTGAATGTCGGCGACCAGAATCACGGGTGCCGCAGCATATTCGGCCATACGGAAATTGACCAGATCATCCGGCATCAGGTTCACTTCGGCGCAGGACCCGGCGCCCTCCATAACGATGAGTTCATGGTTGTCGCGTAAACGGTCGAGGGCTGCACAAGCGATTGAAAACAGGTGGGTTTTATTTTTATAGTACTGGCTTGCCGCCAGGTTCCCGACGGCCTCTCCCAGCAGAACGACCTGCGAGCCGGTTTCACCGGTCGGTTTTAAAAGGATCGGGTTCATATCGACATGCGGCGGAACTCCGGCGGCCTCGGCCTGAACGATCTGGGCGCGTCCGATTTCAAGCCCCTCAGGGGTGACCCCCGAATTGTTGGACATGTTCTGGGCCTTAAAGGGTGCCACCCGGATTCTACGGTTTGCAAAAATGCGGCAAAGGGCCGTCGTCACGACGCTTTTCCCAACTTCAGAGGCTGTTCCCAAAACAGCCAGACATGCCCCCTGCTGTTTGGTTGTATTTTGATTCTGCTTCACTCTTTGTCCCAAAAATGTTTTTCGTGTTTTCGTCCTTTTGTGCTTTCGTGATAAAATCAATATCTTGGATCAGCTTTTTCCCAAAAATTTTCCGGGGACCGGCGTTACCCGCGGGAATTTGCCCAGGGGGCTTTCATCCACCAGCAGGGTGCAGCCGTAAACTTCTTCAAGTGTCTCAAATGTGAGGACCTGGTCAGGATTTCCCCGAGACACGATTCGTCCCTTGTGGAGCAAAAGCAAGCTATCCGCGTACATGGCCGCCAGATTCACATCGTGAGAGACCATCACAACGGTAACCCCTTTTTCCCTTTTAAGCTTTTCCATCAAATCCAGCAAACGGACCTGGTGGGCTAAATCCAGGGACGCCGTCGGTTCATCCAGAAGAATTACCTCCGGCTCCTGGCAGATGGCCCGGGCGATAAAAACCCGCTGCTGCTCCCCGCCGCTCAACTGATCCAGTTTACGATGGGCCAGATGCTCCACGCCGGTGAAGGCAATGGCCTGGCGGGCAATTTCCAAATCTCTTTCCTGTTCGAGTCCCAGCATTCCCAGATAGGGGGACCGCCCCATCAGCACAACCTCGGTTACGGTGAACGGAAAATCGACCGGGAGCGTCTGCGGTACAAACGCAATGGTTCTTGCCAAGGCCTTGCGGGTATACTGGTCGATAGAATGTCCCAGGATTTCCAAGCGGCCGGTTTGAGGTTTCAAGATTCCCGCAATCACCTTCATCAACGTGGTTTTACCGGAGCCGTTCGGGCCGATAATAATAAAAAAATCACCCCTTTGAACGGAAAAGGTAAGATCGTTTAAAACCTGAAAATTCCCATAAAAATAATTCAAGTTATTTACATCAACCGCCATGGTCATCTTGCCGATCGTTTTAACAGGAAAATAAACAGCGGTGCGCCGATCATGGCGGTAATCACGCCGGCGGGCATCTCGCCCTGTTCCGGCAGGACCCTGGCCAGCACATCGCAAAAAACCAGGTAAGCACCTCCGCCCAGTATACATGCCGGGACCAGCACCCGGTGATCCGGCCCAAAAAGAAGCCGCAGCAGATGCGGCATGACCAGGCCGACAAAACCTAAAAGGCCGCAATAGGAAACCGTAGCGCTTACCATAAATGACGTTGTCACCAGCAAGGTGACGGTTACCGCCTGGATGTTTACCCCCATGGTTAAAGCCATTTCTTTGCCCATCAAAAGCAGATTCATGCTGTTGGAAAACCAGAACAGAAGGATAAAGCAGGGAAACAGGGTGGCCGCGAGTATCCCCGCATGGCCAATATCTACCATTGAAAGGTCGCCCATCAGCCAGAAAATAATATTATGAAGCCTGGAGTCCTGAGTCATGGAAACCAGAAACATGATCACGGCCGCACAGAAGGCATTCACCATCACTCCGGAAAGAAGGAGCGCATCTTTTTTCAAAATCGTTTGGCCGGAAGACATGGCTAGAATCAGCAGAAGCGTGGCAATGCTCCCGGCGAAAGCAGCCAGACTTACTCCCGGAAAGCGCGAGAATCCCATCAGGATGCCGATAATGGCGCCGATGGCCGATCCTCCCGAGATCCCCAGGATATAGGGTTCGGCCAAGGGGTTGCGGAGCAGGGCCTGGAACACCAGACCCCCTAAAGAGAGGGTCGCCCCCACCAGTGCCGCCAAAAGCACCCGGGGAAAACGAATGCGCCAGACAATGGTGTCCAGCATGGAGTCAGGCTTAGCGGTACCCAGCAGGCTCTGAAAAATCGCCTGTATTCCGCTTTGAGTCGAACCTACGGAAAGCCCCACAAGCATGGCAATCAGCAGCACCAGCATCAGCGCAAGCGAAATTGCCAAAAGGCGTTTTAAAAGCAGCGGGGTTTTCGTATTCAATCGGCTTCCTTAAAAAGTTCGGGATGAATCCTTCTTACCAGCAACTCAAGTGCATCCACCAGCCGCGGGGTAGGACGGTCGAAAAGATTGGAATCTTCCAGCAGAATACGCCGGTTGCGAACCGCAGGCATATCCGGCCAACGGCTCCATTCGGCTTTGACCTGCTCGAACACCGCCGCCCGCGTCATGGAAGTGATAATAAAGACTTCCGGAGAAAGCGCCAGAACTTGCTCCTGGCTGAAGCGCGGGTAGGCAACGGCTCCGGCGGCAAGGTTTTTCCCCCCGGCCAGAACGATCAGTTCGTGGATAAAAGTGTCCGTTCCAATGGAGACAATGGGAACAATGCCGATCTGGAAAAAAACCCGGGGACGATACGTGGTTTTGGCGACCAAAGACTGAACCTTCAGAATCCGGGAACGCATGTTCTGCACCAGAACATTTGCTTTTTCGTCGGCATTCAGCAGCCTGCCGATTTCCAGCACCGTTTGCATGACCGTTTCCAGATTTCTGGGATTGACCGCATAAACAGGTATTTTCAGTAATTCCAGGCGCTGGGCTATTGCTTTGGGATTGCCGTCCTTGACAGCGATACAAAGATCGGGTTTTAACGCCACGATTCTTTCCAGATCAAGACGGATATAAGAGCCCACTTTGGGGAGTACGGTGGCTGCGGGCGGAAAGTCGCTGTAGATGGTCACACCTTTTAAACGATCTTCCTGGCCAAGGGCAAAAACGATTTCGGTGATACTGGGGGCCAGGGCCACAACTCGCCTGGGTTCATCCGGGACATCGACCATGCGGCCCAACTGATCCTTCACGGTTTTGGCGGCAGCCGGTTTCGTTATGGCCAAAGAGAGCACCAGGGCAATTACCGCAATGATTTTCAGCGTTCGATGGTTCATTATGTTATTTTCAATAAAAAATCCCCGAACCGAAATTGAATCGACCCGGGGATGTCCCTTTTTTATCCTCAAGATCACGTTACTTACCCCTGTCCTCGGAGGTTAAGCCTTGCATTCAGGCAGGTCTTCTGACTCTTCCGCCCTTTTAGCGACCTTCCCAGGCATGATGTGTAAATGCACATCATGTGTTATCAGTTAAAAGTTAATAGTTAATGGCGGATTGAAAAATTTTAATTTTTTATCGATCCGAACTCATGCATTGAGTTACCTATAACTAATAACGAATAACAAATAACGAATCTCCCAGTGGTATTCAATGCTAAAAGGGTTCCCTTCAAATCGGTTCGCCTGTTGAGGCGGTCGGCCGGCAAAAAGAACGGCAAAGCGGGCAACAGGCAAACGGGCCGACTCTTGATTGAAGGGCGGAATTACAGCGGCGGGCCCGTCCCCGAATTTCACGGGGTTCCCTTTTAATCTCACAACGAGCAAACGAGCACCTGAAAAAATAACTAAATTAATTAAAAAATGACCTTAAAGTCAAGAGAATTTATCACCTCAACCAAGCATTGCAATCGGCAAACGCAAACGATCGTCGAATTTAGATATCAGCGGTGTGCGCCTGAATAAATCCGAACGGCTTCTTGCTTTACAATCAAAAGGTAAATTGATAGCGTGTCAAATGACGAATGAAAATGGCTAAATTTAAACAAAAACCATGATTCACTATCTTAATATCTATACCAGCAACCGCCTGGAAATCCTGGCCGAACAACTTGCACGAATCGTCAGGGAACCCCTGCCGTCTGCAATTTCGCCGGAGATTATCGTTGTCCAGAGCCGGGGAATGGAACAATGGGTATCCATGGCCCTTGCCCGGCATAACGGGATCTGTGCCAATTGTGCATTTTTGTTTCCCAATGCTTTTTTACAGGAGCTTTTCAAAAACCTGGTTCCGGAATTGCCGGATAAAACCGCGTTCGACCCGGCCGTATTGACGTTCAGGGTCATGAAGATGCTGCCGACTTGTATTCAAAAGCCGGGTTTCGAAAGCCTGCGCACCTACCTTGAGAATGATTCCAACAACCTTAAACTTTTCCAAATTTCGGAAAAAATAGCCGATCTGTACGATCAATACCTTGTCTTTCGACCCGAAATGATCTTCGATTGGGAGCAGGGCAGGGAAGATCACTGGCAGGCCCGCCTCTGGCGCCTGCTTGTATCCGGCCAAGAGCCCCTGCACCGGGCCCGTCTTCGCAAAGCTTTGATTGAGAAGATCAAAAAAGAGCCGGATGATATGGAGAGTTTTCCGGGCCGGGTATCCATATTCGGCATATCCTATTTGCCGCCGTTTTATCTTGAGGTTTTTGTTGAAATATCCAGACTTAACCAGTTGAATTTATTTCTGATGAACCCCTGTAAAGAGTATTGGGCCGACATTGTCGCCGACAGGGATATCAAAAAAATACGCCAAAAATACTCAGATTTAACCGATTTCAACTCCGAGCTATACCTGGAAAAGGGAAACAGGCTGCTGGCATCCATGGGAGCGCTCGGCAGAGATTTCCAAAGGCTGGTCAGCGGGCTTGACGGCCGGATCTATGAACAGTACGAGGACCCGGTTGGGCAGGATGTGCTTGCAAAAATCCAGGCGGATATTTTGTCTTTAAAAGACAGGGGAATTCCGGACGGTTCAAATTCCTTTTCCCATGCCGAAAGTTTTATACGGCCGCCCGACCACCATGATTTTAAAAAGGATATTGACACCTCCATCCAGGTTCACTCCTGCCACAGCCCCATGCGGGAAATTGAGGCCCTTCATGACAACCTGCTTGCCATGTTCGAAGAGGACCCCGATCTTGAGCCCAGGGATATTATCGTCATGACGCCCGATATGGAATTGTATGGGCCTTATATCCGGGCTGTATTTGGCGCTCAGATTGATGAGGCCTTGCGAATTCCTTTCAGCATTGCAGATCAGAGCATTCGGACTGAAAGCCGTGTCATCGACGGTTTTTTGTCCATTCTCGACCTGCCGAACAGCAGGTTCAGCGTTTCCTGTGTTCTATCTCTTTTGCAAGTTCCGGGGATCAAAGAGAAATTCGGTCTGTCCCAATCGGACATCGAGATTGCCGAGCATTGGATCAAAGCAACCCACATCCGGTGGGGCGTGGATGCTCAACATCGCGATAAACTGGGGCTTCCATCCTTTTCAGAAAACACATGGCGGGCGGGTATTGAAAGGCTTCTTTTGGGTTATGCCCTGCCGGGCGCCAACCGCCGGATGTTCGCCGGAATCCTTCCTTACGATCATATCGAAGGGAGTGATGCCAGGATTCTTGGAAAATTTCTGGAATTTTTAGAACGCCTCTTTGACACCGCCGGCACCCTCCAGCAAAAACGCTGTCTGACAGCGTGGCACGCAACCCTTTTTGATATCATCGAACAGTTTTTTGCCTTGGACGAAGAATCGGAACGCGACATGCAGGTACTGCGCCGCCGGATAGACGAACTTACCCAGTATCAGGATTTGTCGGGCTTTGATACGTCCATCGAGATACACGTCATCAGGTCGTATTTGGGGAATCTTTTAAAGCGAGAACCTTTTAGAACCGGTTTTATTACCAGCGGCGTGACGTTTTGTGCCATGCTTCCCATGCGAAGTATTCCGTTTAAGGTGATCTGTCTGGTGGGCATGGATAGTGATGCCTTCCCGCGAGAGTCAAAACAACTGCATTTTGACCTGATGGCTCAAAAGCCCCGAAGCGGAGACAGGTCCAGAAGAAACGACGACAAATATATGTTTCTTGAAGCGCTGATATCGGCCAGAAAAAAACTTTATATCAGCTTTGTGGGGCAGAGTATTCAGGACAATACGCAAGCTCCGCCGTCGGTTCTTGTGAGTGAACTGTTAGATTACGTTCAGGACGGATTCGGACTTTCGTCCGAGCAGGTGATCACCCGCCACAGACTTCAGGCCTTTTCTCCTGCATATTTTACAGAGAACACCGGGCTTTTCAGCTATTCCAAGGAGAATTTTGCGGCCGCAGACAGCAGGCCTGAATCCCACAAGGTGCAACCGTTGATTTCAGCAAGGCTTGCGGAACCGACCGCGGAATGGAAACGTATCGACATCGACATGTTGTGCGCATTTTTCAGAAATCCAGCCCGGTTTTTGCTCGAAAAACGCCTTGGTATCTATCTGGCTGAAACCACGACGATTCCGGAAGAAAGGGAACATTTCAGCCTGAGCGGACTCGAAGAGTATCTGCTCGGTCAGGATCTTGTGGAAAACAGTCTTTCAGGAATGAACCTGGCAGATGAACTGCCCCTGTATCGGGCCGAAGGACGACTTCCCCACGGCAATGTCGGTGAAATGGTTTATAATGAAATGAGCGTGGATGCAAAGATGTTTGCCCGCAAAATAACAAAGTATACCAAAGGTGAACTTCCGGAGGCGTTAAAGGTTGATCTTGAGATCGCAGGATTTCATCTTACCGGCCGAATTGCAAATCTTAATGAGGGCGGGCTGATCCGGATACACTATGCCGGCATGAAATCTAAATATCTATTGAATACATGGATTTATCATCTTATACTTTGTGTTTTGGTTGAAGATCAGCACCTTCCAGGCAGCCTGCTGATATGCCGGGATGCTGCCAGAAAATTCGATCGTGTTCAAAACAGCCTGGATACGATCGAGCATCTTTTAAGCTTGTACTGGAAAGGTATGTCCGAACCGCTGCAATTTTTTCCGGAGTCTTCCTTTGAATATGCCCAAAGGATTCTGAACAAGAAGCAGACGGTGCCGGTCGCTTTAAACGCCGCCCGGCAAAAGTGGCTTAAAAGCGATTTTTCGCACGGAGAGTCCGAAGATCCGTATTATGATCTTTGTTTCAGGAACATTGACCCGATTGACGAAAAATTTCAGAGCACTGCCAAAGATGTTTTCGCGCCGCTGCTGGGCCACTGCAGGGAAATAATTTTGTAAGACATTGCTGCAATCTAAAAGGATTCCAAATCTTCCCCTGTCTTGCTCGCGGTGGTTTTGAGTTGTGACAACAATGTCTTATAAGTCAATCGGTTTGACGACTGATGTCGCAGCTTGGCCTGGGACATCTCCTGCAAACTTGACGATTTTGGCATCCGTCACATCCGTGATATAGATCTGGTGGATTTTTAAGCCCCATTTCTCGGTTACAATTTTTCGCAACTCTTCGATCACTTTTTTTTCCAGGGTGCTGATGGTAACCGGATCCTTCCAATCGTCATATTTCTTGCCCAGGCTTTTCAAGGCCAAAATGGACATGGAGTGATATTTGAGCGAAGCCTCATAGTCATAAACGGCCGTGTAGGACCGGTAAAGATCCATGATCTCATAGCGGACGTTGCAGCTTATGAGCACCGCCTTGCATTCCGGCTCCGGGTCCTTGGTGAGTACGCTGATGTAGCCAAGGTTGAGGACCCGTTCCTGTTTATAGTCGGTGAGAATATGTTCGATGATGGGCAGATGAAAATAGACGCCGGGTTTTAACACCTTGCTGAACCGGCGCGGGTGGAGGACCCGGCCGGTCCATGTTTTTCTGAAACCTTCCGGCAGGTTGGAGGGTTGCAGACTGAAAAGGCTCTTGATCCGGCCGATCTCGTTTTGGACCTTTTGTTCCTCTGCCTTGATTTGCGCAAGATCTGCCGGTTTAAATCCTTTTATCGTCTTTTCGATCACCACGCCGCTACGAAAATAAAGTCCCTGTTCGTATTCGTGAACAATGGCCACAAAGGTCAATTTACTGACCAGATCTACTAGTTCCTGAATTAATCCCATAGGATGGAAGCGATGCTCGCAAACGTTTGGGGCTGCCCGGATCGATCCGATGACGTTGCTTGCCGGGCCGTTTCCTGCCGGCCTCTATAGCCCGCAAATTTCACCCTTTTGGCGCTTCAACTGCGTGAAATCTTCGGGATAAGACGGGCGACGACAGTAATTAATTTCTCGCAGAGATTTTATCCTTTGTCAATGCCAATCCGGATATTTCACGCGCCTGATGCGCACAAGTCCGCTGCGCTTCAACCGGCAACACGAATCACACAACTTGTAGCCTGCAACCCGTTTTTTTCTTGACCCGTCAGGGTGAATCGTGTATCCAATATTGTTAATTTATTCGGATATTTCTCAAGCTCGATCGAGTATTTTCTCAAGTCGCCGCTGAAGCTGCTCCGAGCTAAAGCTTTTAATCGGGAGCTTCGAGTACATGCTGAACACCACTTTGGTTGTCATTGGAGTAATTGCCGGTGTACTTCTTGGCTGGCTTCTGGCATCTTTGCGGACCAGGTCGTTTCAAGACCGGCTTGAAGATGAATTAAGAGAACAGATTGCCGCCAAAGATGAGCAGATCAATGCAACGCGGTCGCGCGAGGCCCAACTGATCGCCGAGAAGTCGGCCGAGATCACTGCTCGGGAATCGGCAGAACAGCAACTGGCCGAGTTGCGGCGACAGGCCGGGGAAAACGAGGCCAGAATCGATCAACTTCAAAATGAATTACGAATCGGATCGAACGCGCTTTCAAAGTCGCAGGCTGATCTTGAAGCTGCCAGGAATCTTCTTGCCGACAAAGAAGCCTTGTATGAAAAACAGTTAAAAGAATCTAAAGAAGCCCAGGATAAGGCCATCGCGAATCTTCGGGAATCTTTCAAAGCACTTAGCGCGGATGCGCTCAAGGAAAATGTGCCTGAGTTTCTTCGTCTGGCCAGCGAATCCTTTGCAAAGCTCCAGGAGGCGGCCAAAGGTGACTTGTCCAAGCGCCAAGAGGCTATTGCCGGCTTGCTTAAACCCTTGGAAGAACAACTGCGAACTTACCAGGAACGGCTGCAGCAAAGCGAATCATCGCAATCTACGGCTCTTGGAGAAGTCAGGAAACAGCTTGAAACCCTCACAAAGCAAAGCGAATCGCTTGCAAACGAAACCGAACGATTCAGGATGGTTCTCAAATCAAGCCAAGCTAGAGGGCGCTGGGGTGAAGAGACGCTGCGCCGAGTAGTTGAGGCTGCGGGCTTAAGCGTTCACTGCGATTTTATTGAGCAATCCAAGGAGGGAGACAAAAAGCCGGATATGATCGTTCGGTTGCCGAGCGATCGGATTATTATTATTGATGCAAAGGTCCCAGATCTGGATTTCATCGCGGCATTGGACGCGGCCGACCTTGAAAAGAGGTCGCAGTCTCTCCAGGCCCATGCCCGCAAGCTCAAAGAGGCGATTCGAGACCTTGCCAACCGCAACTATCCGGCGCAGTTCCCGAATTCTCTCGACTACGTAGTCCTTTTTCTTCCCGCGGAATCTCTTTTCAGTGCAGCTCTTGAAGGTGACCGTGACCTGATCGTTTGGGCTGCCAACAATAGAATAATGCTTGCCACGCCGGCATCGCTCATCGCCCTGCTTCGATCTGTCAGTGTCAGTTGGCAACAGTTCGCGCAAACCGAGAATACACGCGCAATTGCGGACGCAGCTAAAGAGTTGTACGGCCGGGTTGCCAAATTTTTCGAGCACTTTGAGAAGATACGAACCGGCCTCATCAAGGCCAACGAGGCATTCAACGATGCGGTGGGCAGTTACGAGCGCATGGTTCGTCCCAGCGGCGAACGGCTATCGAAATTGGGCCTGAATACCGGCGGTAAGGAACTTGCCGACGTGAAACCCCTGGATGCCGCCTTGCGTCTGCCGGAAGGCAACCCCCAAGAAAAGTCTTAACGGATCTTCAAGAAACGCATAACCTAATAAATTTAGACCAGATTTTTCACGAGCTTGAGACGTTCATTATGAAAGTTATGCTGGATAGGGATCTGGCAGAGCTTTATAATGTTGAAACCGGCCTGTTAAAAAGAGCAGTTAGAAGAAACATTGACCGCTTTCCTGCTGACCTCATGTTTGAGTTGACAAAAACCGAGCTGGAAGATTGGAGATGCCAATTTGGCACCTCCAAAATCTGTATCATTACCCTGTATCATGGATCATACATCCTGTATCTTGTACCTATTTAACCATTGATTTTTTTATTTTTTTTGTTTAGAGTCAGACAGTTATTTTGCCGGACATGACAGCCGTCAGACACCTTTAAGCCCTAAAGTTTCAAAAATTGTAACAAAGCCCTTGTTTAAGCTGTTTTACAAGAATCTCACCGTGTTGTTTGTGCAACTATAGGGTAAATATCGGGAGCTATTCCCATGGCTATTGATCCAACAAGGCCCCTCTTTTCGCTAAAATGAACTGAGGGGTTTTGTGTTCATTGCCGCAGCCGCGAAGAACAGAGGGGAAAGTTATAATCGAATAGTCGTACGGGAGTTCCCTAAAAACTTAGTTAGCACCAAAAAAATAGCTAAATTGTATGACCGTCCCAGTCTTCTTCAGTCTTCTTGAAAAGATCCACCCAGAGCGAAGTGGTTAAATTCATTATCGCTTTTGCGAATGGAGCTGGAAAGGAGTTAATTCTTGGGGTAGATGACAAAAGCAGAGATATAGTAGGAATAGAAAATCTTTTATGATAAAGATGCGTTAGAATCAACTGACTGCGGCCTGAGGGAGGGGTTATCAAATGAATGATTCATTAGAAAAGGCAATAAAAACTATTG
>JACKQG010001869.1_pt1 | contig 28466 bp, 24 predicted proteins | sample 8237621 | NCBI WGS metagenome assembly JACKQG01 (sample SAMN15677084, study PRJNA649215) | marine metagenome | biome: marine; feature: Black Sea; material: saline water; isolation source: suspended particulate matter (SPM) from the Black Sea western gyre | collected 2013-06-09/2013-06-10 | depth... | reverse complement strand
GCACCACGGCGCACCGTCCGGTGGCGGGAAGTACCATGATCAGTACGAAAACAGCCAGGCCCCAGGCTGCTATTTTCGTTATCAACCGGACCATATCTTTCCTACCTCCTGTACCGGATACCGAAGTTGGCCGAAACATCGTGCTCCACCTGTTGAAGCGGTACGTCGACCCGCACGAAGGCCTCGGTATTGACCCCATACATGACCGACATTTCCGGGATGATTGACAGGTAGCGTCTCCTGCCGGGGAGCCGCAGCGGGTTTGTCCCCTTTATGTCACCGCTGAAACCTGCGGCCACTGTGGCGGCGATTTCCGTCTGCCGGGAAAATGGAAACTCCCACGTCAGTTCCAGGTGAAGCTCGTCACCGTAACCGAAAGACTCGTCTTCTCCCCCGGTGGTGATGCGGGAGTCAGGCAGCCGCTTGAGAAGCAGGGCTCCCAGTGTGTAACTGTAATGTTCCAGGATCTTTTTGTGACAGTATTTAAGCCCGATATCCACCTGCCCGGTCCCCAGCGGCGGGTGCAGGTCACCGATGGGGTAAGTGTGTCCCGTCTTGAGCTTGGTGGACAGGAACACTGCATGCGCCCGCAGCGGCTCTTCCGATGACACCGTCTGCCATCCCAGGTGGAGCCCGGCGTCGCCGACTCCGGAGCCGCGAAATTTCCTTTCACGGACATCGTCGGCAGCGAAAACCACGGTGGGACTGCTCTCGGTTATTTCACGGTACGGAAGCGTCAGTCCCACTTCGATATTGTTCCAGGGAGAGTAACGGGTCTGCAGGGAGAACTGCTGCCAGGTGCTTCGCACATCCTAATAGCGGCTGACACCGCCGGATGATGTATTGATGCTTATTTTTCTTTTTCGTATAGATTTGTTGAAACATTTTTTTTCTGCAATTTTAAATTTAAGTCCATTATTTTTCGGAATAATTTTTTTAGGATATCTTTTGGGAACGGATTGGCGAATGGATTTTATTCTTGTCGAAAAAATTATAATTTTGATATCATTTACAACGATTTTGTTACACACAACTTCATCAACAGAGCTTTTGCAAAATGTGAGAAGCATTTTTCGTCGTAAAAATTTCGATAATTTCAATATATTTATCTTCGGTTTGATAAATTTTTTCCCAATATTGCGACTTCAATTTTCTGAAATATCTGCAAAATATAAATCGCAAAATGTTGGAAGGATTCGTCTTTTTAGGTTTCCGCAAATTTTTATAAATACTATCGAAAAATCATTATCTGAAGTTCACACAATAAATAATAAAGTCGATGAATTCTTAAAAAATGACTTCAAATTTTCTTTCAGTATTTCCGATTTTTTAGTAATAATTATTCTCGTTTTTCAACTATTATTAGTAATTTTATGAAGAGATTTTTACTAAATTTCAGTTATGATGGAACTGATTTTTTCGGCTGGCAGAAGCAGAAAAATGAAAAAACAATTCAATTTGAGATGGAAAATTGTTTGAACAAAATTTTCAAGAAGGAAACCAATTTAGTCGCATCTGGCAGAACCGATCGAGGAGTTCATTCATACAATCAATATGCGCATTTTGACGCCCAAACGCAGATGCATTCTGAAAATATTGTCAAAGCGATGAATAGTTTGTTGCCAAATTCAATTCTGATAAAAAATTGCTCAGAAGTTGAGAACGATTTCCACGCTCGATTTTCCGCGAAAAGTAAAATTTATTTATATAAAATCATCAAAAAATTTTCTCCATTTGAAAGAAATTATGCAACTTTTTTTCGTTCGACAAAAATTGATACAAAAAAAATTCAAAATTCTATCAGATATTTTGTTGGAGCACACGATTTTGAAATTTTTGCTCGTGACACATCTCAATTGAATACAACGCTATGCACGATTTTTTCTGTAAATTGGGAAGAGCACGCAAGTTATTACTATTTTTTCATCTCATCAAATAGATTTTTGCATAATATGGTTCGCCGAATTGTCGGAACAATTATCAAAATTTCAGATAAAGATTTGCCCGCTGATTATATTCAACAGATTTTTGAAAAACAAGATTACACAATGTTAGGAACTACCGCTCCGCCAAATGGATTATATCTTTTTGATGTAAAATATTAGAAAAAAATTGACGAGAAAATTTCGCTTCAATTTTTTGGTTCTGAAATAAATTTATACGAAATAACTGCTGTTTTTTCGAAGACAAGCAAGGAGGATAAGGTGAAATTAATACATTTCGACGATGTTCCTTTGGAGACAGTTTCAATCGAAGGAGCAAAAAATGTAAAACTTCGCTGGTTAATTTCTGACAAAGATAACGCTCCCAATTTCGCATTGAGGATGTTCGAGCTCGAGGCCGGTGGCTTCACTCCTTTTCATACTCATAATTGGGAACACGAGGTATTCGTTATTCAGGGCACAGGAATTTTGGTGACGGAAGATGGCGAGAAGGATTTTCAGCAATGGGATGTGATTTATACTGACCCAAATATTTATCACCAATTCAAAAATTCTGGAGATTCAATGCTGCGTTTTCTCTGTGCGATTCCGATTGATAGCTATCTCAAACCACAAAAACAATCTACAAAAAATCCTTTGGGGGATGAGCCAGAAAATAATTGCTAATTTATGAAAATTCTCGCGCTTGACACTTCAACTTCTGCTGGAAGTGTCGCAATTTCGGATGGAAAAAATATCATTACTGAATATTCGCCAAATTCTGAAAAATCACATTCTGAAACTTTTCTTCCAATGATTGATAAAATATTGAAAATGGCAAAATTCCGAATCCAAGAAATCGATGCAATCGCCATTGCAATCGGTCCTGGTTCTTTTACAGGTTTACGAATTGGACTCTCCACAGCAAAGGGTTTCTGCTTCGGATTGAAAATTCCTTTGATGCCAATTTCAACATTAATGTCATTGGCTAATAATGCTACAAAAATCTCTAAAAATCAAAAAATATGTCCCTTTCTTGACGCTGGACGAGGAAATTATTATTCGGCGTTATATTCATCAAATTTGGATGAAATTATGAAACCAACGCTCTTTACAATGCAAGAATTAGTGAATCAAAAAAAATCTGATACAATTCTTGTCGGACAAAATATTAAAGGATTTCAGAATGAATTTTATTTTAGCGAACCGAATGCGACATCTCTCATTGATATTGTTTATAAAAGGAATTTTTCTCTGGATTACGACTACAATCAAATAGCAAATCTGCAACCTCTGTATATCAGAAAATCTTCGGCGGAAGAACGATTTCACAAAATTTAATCTTAAAATAATAATGAAAAAACAAGGAGAATTATGGAATTACTTGAATTAAGTAAACTGCAAAAAATGACTCTGGCAGAACTTCAGAAAATCGCAAAAAAATTTGATATTTCTGATGCAAAGAAAATGAAGAAGAACAAGTTGACTTTTGAAATTCTGAAAATGCAATCTGAGAATGAAGGATTGTCATTCTCAACAGGTGTAATGGACATAACGAACGATGGTTACGGCTTTCTTCGCTCTTCAAGAAACAACTACAGCAATGGTCGTAGCGACATTTATGTTTCGAAGGCGCAAATACACAAGTTTAACATAAAGCAAGGACATATCATTTCCGGACCTGTTCGTTCCCCAAAAGATAATGAAAAGTTTTTTGCTTTAATCAGAATCGATGCTATCAATTGGCAACCACCTGAACAGATTTTGCAAAACCGTTATTTTGACTCCCTTACTCCATTTTATCCCGAAGAAAAATTTAATCTTGAAACAACTGAAACAGAATATTCGACAAGAATTATTGACCTGTTTACGCCAATTGGAAAGGGACAAAGAGGACTTATCGTGGCTGCACCGAGAACAGGAAAAACCGTTTTGCTCCAGAAACTTGCTAATTCGATTTTGACAAATCATCCTGATGTTTTTGTCATCATTTTACTTATTGATGAGCGTCCAGAAGAGGTTACAGAAATGAAGCGAATAGTCAAATCTGAAAATTCAGAAGTTGTTAGTTCCACATTTGATGAGACAGCTTTTCATCATGTTAAACTCGCAGAAATGGTGATGGCTAAAGCGAAAAGAATGGTCGAATTTAAAAAAGATGTCGTGATTTTATTGGACAGTATTACCCGACTTGCAAGAGCATACAATTCACTTGTGCCATCTAGCGGAAAGGTGCTTTCTGGCGGTGTCGATTCCAATGCACTTCATAAACCAAAACGCTTTTTCGGAGCGGCTCGAAATGTTGAAGAAGGCGGAAGTTTGACAATTATGGCAACCGCTTTGATAAAAACTGGAAGCAGAATGGATAATGTCATTTTTGAGGAATTCAAAGGAACAGGAAATATGGAGCTCGTCCTTTCGCGTTCAATCAGCGATTTGAGAATGTATCCCGCAATCGACCTTATCGTTTCGGGAACAAGAAAAGAAGAATTGCTTCTTTCGGAAGAGGTTCGAAATCGAATATTTGTTCTTCGAAAATTTTTGAAAACCCAAAATCCATACGATGCCATCGAATTTCTAAAAAACAAAATGAGAAACACAAAAAATAATGCTGAATTCCTAAAATTGATGAGCAGATAATTTCAAATCATAAATAATTAACGAAAAAATAATTTACAAATGAACAAATTTTTTACAATTTTTGTTTTCCAGTTTTTTATTATTTCGAATGTTTTTGCTGGAAATAGTATTTCAAAAATTGAAAAAGCTGAAAACGAAATCGAAAATGGCAACTATTCTTCCGCAGAAAAATTACTGACCGAATTGGTTGTATATGCCGACAATAATGAAGTTCTTGCAAATTCATATTTTCTATTAAGTCAAATCGCAGAAACTTTAGCCGAAGCAAATCAATATCTCGAAAAAATTGTAGATTTAAAAAATAATGAATTTACGACAATTGCTAATTTTCATTTGGCAAAAAATTATTATTGTGAATCGAAATATAAAAAAGCGGAAAAATATTTCACGAAATTTCTAAAATATCCCAAAGAAGAGTTTGTTGAAGATGCTATTTTTTGGAATGCACAGAATTATTTTTGTCTGAAAAATTATTCGATGAGTCAAAAATATTTTCAGAAATATCTGGAAATTGGTAGTGAAAATTCGAAAATAGAGATTGCCAAATTAAGTATTGGAACAGCTTATTCTCGTATGAAAAATTTTTCTGCTGCATTAAAAATTCTTACAGATTTGAAAAATTCTGATTCTGAGAAAAATTTTCTTCCAAAACTTCTGCTTACAATAGGATTTTGTCACGAGAATCTTTCACAATTTGAAAAATCTATTGAATTTTATAAAAAAGTTATCAATCAATTTCCATATTCTGAGGAAAGATATTTAGCAGAGACACGGCTCGTATCTCTTGCCGAAAAAGGCATTTACAAATCTTCTTTAAAAATACCTGCAACGGAAGTCGATGCTGAAAAAAAATATATTATTCAGCTCGCTGCTTTTCAGGAAAAAACAAAGGCAACCAGTTCTCAAAAAAAATATAAAACTAATGGATATGATGCTTTTATTTATGAAAAATTTGTAAATAACAAAATTTATTTCGCCGTTGGAATCGGTCCTTTCAAAACTTTTTCGGAAGCTAAAAATATTCAAAATACTTTGGATGAAAATTCTAAAAAATCATCCTTTATTTACGAAAAACCGTGATGACACAATTCAATTCAAAAAATTTTACACCATTGATAAATCAGTATCTTTCGATTAAAAAAGAACAGCCAAATTCAATTCTCCTTTTTCGAATGGGAGATTTTTATGAGACATTTTTCGAAGATGCAAAAACTGTTTCAAAAATTTTGGGGATTGCATTGACAACGCGCGATAAAAATAAAAAAAATCCAATTCCACTCGCAGGATTTCCGTTTCATTCATTAAAAAATCAGCTTCAAAAATTATTAAAAAATGGGATAAAAGTTGCGATTTGTGAGCAGGTTGAAGTTCCACAAAAAGGAAAAAAATTAGTAAAGCGAGAAATCGTCGAAGTGATAACTCCTGGAACAATTTTGGAAGATGATTTTCTGAGCAGAAACAACAATTTCTTGATGGCAATTTATGAAGAAAAAACTCATTGTGGGATTGCTTCAATTGATGTTTCAACTGGCAATTTCACTTGCACAGAATTGCCAAAAAATAGTATTTTAGACGAAATTGTCAGAATACATCCGCGTGAAATTTTACTTTCAGAAGATTCCGATTTGCATCTTTCTGAAAAGTTGAAAATGTATTATTCGCCGTCTATTACAGAATTTGAATCGTGGCGTTACGACATTTCGGAATCGGAAGAGATTCTAAAAAAACATTTTAGCGTCGTTTCGCTCGACGGATTTGGACTTTCACAAAAAAGAAACGCAATTTGTGCATCTGCTGCAATTCTCACTTACTTGCAGAATTTGAAAGGCGACAATTTAAAGCATATCACGAAATTGAAATTTTATTCAACCGAGCAATATATGCAGGTAGACGCGATTTCGCGACATAATCTGGAACTTATTGAATCGATTCGGACTCGTGAAAAAAAAGGAACTTTGCTTGGCATTTTGGACAAAACAAAAACTTCGATGGGCGCTCGATTGCTACTACAGTGGATTTTGAACCCTTTGATTGATAAACAAAAAATAGACGAGCGTTTGGAAAGTGTTTCAGAATTTCTGGATAAATCTCATATTCGAAATCCGCTGACTGATATTCTGAAAAATATCGGCGATATTGAACGAATTATTGGCAAAATTGGTACTAATAAAGCATATCCGCGCGATTTAATTGCTCTTAAAAATTATCTTAATTTTGCTGCTTCAATTTCTGATTTGATAAAAAATTGCGATTCGATAATTCCTAAAAATTTATATAAATCATCTCAAAATTTTGATGAAATTATTTTGATAATTGAAAATTCTCTTTTGGAAAATGCTCCACAAACAATTCAAGATGGCGGAATTATCAAAGATGAATTCAATACGGAATTGGACGAACTTCGAAATTTGAGCAAAGATGGCAAAAAATGGATTGCGAAACTTCAAGATAGTGAGCGAAAACGGACAGGAATTTCGATACTGAAAGTGAAATTTAATAATGTTTTTGGATATTATATTGAAGTTACAAAGAGCCATCTGGACAAGGTTCCTGACGATTATACAAGAAAACAGACTCTTGTAAATGCCGAAAGATATATTACGCCAGAATTGAAAAAATATGAGAGCAAAGTTTTGGGTGCAGAAGAGCGAATCAAACAGCTCGAATATTCTTTATTTCTTGAAATTCGAAAAAAGATGATAAAATTCATTTCACGAATTCAGAAATTCGCAGAAATCGTTTCTATACTTGATGTTCTCACAAACTTCGCTGAATTGGCATATTACAATAATTATCACAGGCCGGAAGTTTTTGATGATTTGAAAATCGAGATAAAAGGTGGAAAGCATCCTGTAATTGAAAAGATGATGACAGGCAAATCATTCATCCCAAATGATACGCATTTTAGTGAGAAAAATGAAAGAATTTTGCTTATCACCGGACCGAATATGGCAGGAAAATCTACATATTTGCGTCAAGTTGGATTGATAATTTTGATGGCACAAATTGGTTCATTCGTTCCTGCAGCTTCAGCCAAAATTAGTATTGTCGATAAAATTTTCACACGCGTTGGAGCGTCTGATAATCTTGCTTTAGGCCAAAGCACATTTCTCGTTGAGATGATTGAAACAGCGAACATTTTGCATAATGCTACGCCAAAGAGTTTGATTCTCCTCGATGAAATTGGGCGCGGAACAAGCACATTTGATGGACTTAGTATCGCTTGGGCTGTTGTGGAATATCTCCACGAAAATAAAGATGTCGCTGCTAAAACACTTTTCGCCACTCATTATCACGAATTGACCGAATTGGCGGAACTTTTTCCAGCCGTGAAAAATTACAACATCACTGCAAAAGAATGGAAAGATAAGGTGATTTTCTTGCGGAAGGTTGTTCCAGGAAGTGCTGACCAAAGTTATGGAATTCAAGTGGCAAAACTTGCGGGAATTCCAAATATCGTCCTGAATAGAGCGAGAGAGATATTGGCGGATTTGGAAAAGAATGAATACAAGCAAAATGGATTATTTGAAAAGACAAAGAGAGGGAAAAAATCTGCCACACAAACTGATTTTTATGAATTTCTTGCTCAGAAAACAAATAAAGAGAGAATGATTCTTAACGAACTGGAAGAGATAAATTTAGATGAAATTACTCCATTGGAAGCACTGAAATTACTATCTGAAATTAAAGAAAAATTGTAAAAATTTAATAAAAAAGTTTCTGATTTGGATAAATATAAACGATTTTTTTTCCGTTATTATTCTTCACGCGAAGGTTATTATTTTGAATAAGATATTTTTGAGATACGCCGAGATTTCTGGAAATCAAAAAGAGTGAATCACCTTTTTTCACCACATAATATTTCCCATTTTTATTTGCTGAAATCAATTTTAATTTTTGTCCGGGATAAATCAAAGTCGATGTAAGTCCATTTATTCCCATCAATTGCGCGACAGTTGTATTGTATCGTTTCGCAATAATAGAGAGATTTTCTCCACTTCTAACAATATGCTCTGCCGCAAAATAACCCTGATTTTTATTTAGAAATTTCTTCTCAATATCTGATAATTTTTCTTTATTGGGAATCGCATTTTTCGGAAGTAAAACGGCGTATGTTCCTGGACTCAAAATCACATTATTTATTGCCGAATATCTATATCGTTTTCTTCGATAAATTTTTATCCACGGATTTAATTCCCACACTTTTTTTATCACAGTACCTTGTGCTTGAGCCCAGTCATCTAATTTGTAATGTCCGTTCATTGTGAGAGTTACGACTTTACAAGTAGAAAATAAATTCGGTTCTTTCTTAAATTTTTTTGTGAAAATCTTTGCTTCATTCTCAAAAATATATTTTATCGCGATAATTCGCCAAATATAATCATCCGTCTCGCTCATTCTCTGAATCAAACTGAAAAAATCGTTCCCACCTTGCTCTCTTATTGCTCGTTTGATATTTCCAAATCCAGAATTAAACGAACACATTGCGAGCAAAACATCGTCAACGCCCATATTCTGCAAAGTTTTATGATGCTGCTGGATATATTGACAGGCAGCATGCGTAGAAGCAAAAATATCTTGGCGCATATCCACAAATTGATTGATTTCCAAATCAAAATACTTGGCAGTCGACTTGATAAATTGCCAAATTCCAACTGCACCCGCAGACGATTCCGCAAATGGCGTAAGATGACTCTCCGCAACTGCAAGATATTTCATATCTTCCGGGAGATTATATTTCGCAATAATTTCTTCGATGACAGGAAAATATTTCCCACTTCGCGGAATATATCGATATGCTGATTTCAAAACTGAATTATAGCATTTCACAAATTTCTGTTTTAATCTTTCATTTGTAAAATCAAATTTTTGACCACAAAAGAAAAGTGAATCTGGAAATTCTGAATGATTTTTTATGCGAATTGTGCTATTCAAAAAATCTATTGAATCTTGCAAAGTGCCGATTTCATCGTATAATGAATCGATTTGTAATTGATACTTGAATTCTTTTTTCTGAAATTTTTCAAGAATCGTTTGGAGAGTATCTTTTTTGGTTTGAACAGAATCTTCTTCTACTTTTTCGATAATTTTTGTCAGATATTCTGAATTTTCTTTTTCAAAATATGACACAACTTTATTGGGAAAAGAACTGCATCCAAATGTGATAAAAATAATTAAAAAAAGTGATAAATATTTCATTTTTGTGGAAAAAAGCCACCCTCAAAATTTCAAATCAGAAGATGGCCTTAATAGATTTTCGTAGATTATTCGGTAATTGCTTCTGTCGGACATTCTGGAATGCAGACGCCACAATCGACGCAAGCATCTTCATCACAAACAGCGATATCATCAACAATAGAGAGCGCTTCAGTCGGACAAGATTCCACACAAGCACCACAACCCGTGCACAATTCTTTGTCAATATTTACTGCCATTTTTCCTCCAATTGATTTTTTATTTTTATCAATTAATAAAGTGACACTTTCGATGAAGCATTTTTTTCTTTTCAAGTTTTTTTTCAGATTGAGAAAAAATTTTCTGCATTTTCCGTTGTAATTTTTGCAATTTCATTCGGATTTTTCCCTTTAATTTGTGCAATTTTTTCAATAATATATCTTACATTTTCAGGACGATTTCGTTTTCCGCGAAATGGCTTCGGCGTTAAAAATGGAGCATCCGTCTCAACAAAAAATCTATCTTCTGGAACAGATTTGATTATCGAAAAACTTCTCCCTTTATCATAAGTAATCGTCCCAGTAAATGAAAGAAACCAACCCATATCCAAAATTTTTTGGGCAAACTCAAAATCTCCCGAAAAACAATGAAATACAACTTTTTTGGGTTTATGATTTTCCAGAATTGAAAATGTATCTTGATGAGCATTTCTATCGTGAACAACGATTGGTAAATTCTTCTCAATTGCAATTTTGATTTGCTTTTCGAATACTTCTTTCTGAATATTTTTGGGAGATAAATTGCGATAATAGTCAAGTCCAATTTCCCCTACCGCAACAATTTTTTTGTGCGATAATAATTCTAAAAGCTGTTTTTCATCGTACTTTTTTGCATCGTGAGGATGCCAGCCAGCAGTCGCGAAAATCTTTTCATATTTTTGAGCAAGAGCAATTGATTCTTCCGAAGTTTTTTGGTCAATTCCAATATTTATTATGAATTTGGCACCGTTCTGAAAAGCAGAATTTATCACATTTCCCCTATCACGATTGTAATCTCGGAAGTTCAAATGTGCGTGTGTATCAACAAATTTCATATTATTTTTTAGAATTTTATCTTTTCAAATTCGTCCATATTTTTGATTTTTACATTTAATTTCGCAAAGTAAAATTCAATTGCAGAAGATGACAAATCTTTCAGTTTCACAAAATCTTTTTCAGTTGTAATTATCGCATCAATCCCTTCAGCAATCGCCTTTTGGATAATTGGTTTGATTTCTTTTTCATAATCAAATTTGTGATGGTCTGGAAAAATAAAATGATGTGAAAAATGAATTTTCTGATTTTTTATACTATTTTCAAATGATTTTGGATTTCCAATTCCAGAAATCAAAAAGAGATTTTTTTTCAAAAAATATTTCGCCTCATTTTTATCATTTGTATGAAAATTTACAAAATTTTGAATTTTATATTCAGTTTGAAAAATTGGTTTTTGGAATTTAATAATTTTTTGTGGAATTTCAAAATTTTTATTGCTATTATTTAGAATCAGAATGTCTGCAAATTTGATTGAATTTATCTCTTCACGAAGCATTCCAGATGGAATCACAAATTGATTTCCGAATGGATTTTCTGCATTAAAAAGTAAAAAATCGATATTGTGTTTTACGCTAAAATTCTGAAATGAATCGTCCAAAATTATAAAATCTGGTGCACATTTTTTTTCTAAAATTTCAATTGCCTGTTTTCTATTTTTTCCAACAACAACAGGAATTCCAGAAAGATTTTTTGCCATCATAAATGGCTCATCGCCTGCATCTTTTGCAAAATCAAAAATTGAATTTTCATCCGAAATTAATTTTATTTGCTTCTCAAATTTACCTTTGTATCCGCGATGTGAAACGGCAACTTTTTTTCCTTTGGATTGCAAAAATTTTGCCAAGAAAATCGTGAATGGCGTCTTGCCACTTCCACCAACTGCTAAATTCCCAACGCTAATTATTTTACTTTTTGAGATGTATGACTTGAAAATTTTCAGGCGAAATAACAATCTTCGTATTTTTGAAATTAAACTAAAAATTATCGCAATGGGAAGAAATAAAAATGAGAGCAAACTCCTTTTTTCCCAATGATTTTCGATGAAACTATGAATCATTTTTTTCTGAAAATTTCGTTTGAAAATTTTAATTATTTACTTTGGAAATCAACTTTGGGCGTCTCTTTTTCGATATCCTGAATTTTGTAGAAAACCTCTTTTGAAAATCCAAACATTCCAGCCAAAATATTATTTGGGAAAATGACGATTTTCTGATTGTAATTTTTCACAGATTTGTTATATCTCATTCTTGCGACGGCAATCCGATTTTCTGTTCCCGCCAGTTCATCTTGCAGACGAATGAAATTTGTGTTTGCCTTCAAATCTGGATAGCGTTCCACGACCAATAACAATCGCGAAAGTGCGGATGTGAGCTGATTATTTGCTTGAATTGATTCGCCGCGGGATTCAGCTTTTCCGACGCTTGCTCTCGCTTTTGTTACTTCCGTGAAGACCTCTTTTTCGTGCTTCGCATAGCCCTTGACGGTCTCTACATAATTTGGAATTAAGTCATATCTGCGCTTCAATTGATTATCAATTTCCGCCCAAGCATTATCGATTTCAACTTGCATACTCACAAATGCATTGTATTTTGAGATGCCCATCAGCACAATTGTCACCAAAATAACAATGATTATTATCCATCCTTTTTTCATTTTTCCTCCGAAATTTTCATTTTGTTTTATGATTTAGTGATTTAAGTATTTCTTCATTTTTCTTTCCTACACCACACTGTCATTCCCACGCAAGCAGGAATCCATAACTCAAAATAACACGCGAAAAGTTCTCCGCCGTTTGCGGCTCGTTTTCGCACTCCAAATATAAGAATAGCCACAAAACTTTGTATCCTATTTTAGCAATTCTTCAACTGCTTTTTTCAACTGCACATCATTATCTGCAATAATCTGTTCTGGTGTTGGTTCCACCAAAATATCTGGTTGAAAACCATTTCCTTCCATATTCACGCCATCCGCTCTAAACCAGCCGTTTGCTGGCATTCTCATACTTGTTCCATCCATAAATTCGTATGAGTATGTTCCGATTACAGAGCCACTTGTTGGCATTCCAATAACTTTTCCAAGATTTTCTTGTTTGAAAATAGTCGGAAATATTTCCGCATCGGAAAAAGAATTTTCATTCACCAAAAGTATAGTCGGCTTTTGCCAAACATTCGCAGGCGATTCCATCTCAAAATTATCAAAATATCGTTTTGTAGTTTTTGCGTAAGTTTTTTTCGTTAGAACCTCTATCAACATATCTGTAATACCGCCGCCGCCATTATTTCGAACATCAATAATCAGTGCTTCTTTTTCATAATTTTCAGCAAAAAGGTCTTGAATAAATTTCTTGTAACTCGTGTTATTCATTCGCCGAATATGAATGTAGCCAATTTTTCCGTCCGATAATTTTTCAACCTTCTGGCGTCTTTCTTCCACCCAATTATCGTAGTAAAGTGAATAATTTTCCCACGAACTCAAACCTTTTATCACAATCACTTTTTCTTCATTTTCAGATTTTATTTTTAACTCAATTTTCTCACCGACTTTATCGCGAAGCAGTGAAGTTATTTCCGTTCCTTCACCAACTTTTTTTCCATCAATTTCCAAAAGAATATCGCCCGCTTTGACATTATGCGGTTTATTCAATTTTGATTTTCGGAAAACTTTCTGAATTTTCACACCTTTTTTAGGAAAGTTTTGGAAATCTAAAATAAAGCCGCAATGTGCCTGCGAATAAGTTTTAATTTTGTCCTCATTTCGTGGATAAAAGCCGGTGTGAGATGAATTCACTTCACCAATCATCTCATCGACAATACTCTCCAAAGTGACTGCTGAATACGCATATTTCGTATATTTAGAAAATCGTTTCCGAATCTCATTCCAATTTTGTCCGTGCATTTCTGGATCATAAAATCCACGCCCAAATTCTGTCCAAACTCGCTGAAAAATTGTCTCATTCAACTCAAATTTATCATATTCATATTTGAAATCGTTTTTGACAATTTCGCTTTTTTTGCTTCCTAAACTGAATTTTTTCATTGTATCATTTTCTGAGAAATAGAAGCAATTATTTGCATTATTAAACTTGAAACCTTCAGCATCTTCACCAAAAGTTTCGATTTTTTCATCATTTTCACCAAAATAACTTACCTTTCGCAAATTTACTTCATCTTCAAAATAATTTAGATAATAAAAAGTCGAATCATCAATAATGTGCACAACCTTATTCCAACCGCGTTCAGAGACGATTATCTTCACGCGTTGGTGAATGTCTTCGAGGTCAAATTTCAGATTTTCGACAACTTTTTTCTTGCTCTTTTCTTCATCTTTTTCATCATCGATTTTTTCAGGTTTTTTGGGATTTAGAATTTCTTTCCAATTATCTTCATCGGTATAAAAATCTCGTTTTGGCAAAAGATCTAAACGACAAATTTTACTATTTTTTGTGAAAAATATTGATTCGCCATCTTTTCCAAAAGCTAAATTTCCAAGCCAGCCATCATAATTTAGTAGCAAGTATTTTTCTTCAGTTTCAAAATCGTAAAGATAGAGATGACGACTCCACAATTTTGGCCGATGTTCCAAATATAAAATGTATTTTTCATCATCACTTATTCTAATTTCGTTTCGGACATACGAGTCATCAATAATCGTTTTTATATTTTCGCAAATGCTATCTGCAACGGCGATATTACTTCTTTTCTCATCATCGGAAAAATTTATTATCAACATATTTTTTTCACGATAAATTTCTTCAATATATTTATTTTCTGACCATTTAACTAATTTGATATCTTCAATTTTTGTGATGTTAGTTTTGAATAATTTTGGCTCACCTTTCACAAAACTCGTGAAAAATATCGTCTGATTATCATCCATAATTTCGATGTCGTTAATTCCGTTTTGTGAATGCGTAATTTGGATGACGTCATCACCTTTTTCGGGAACGGCAAAAAGGTCAAATTTGTAAGAAAACACAACTAATTTTCCATTTGGCGAGACCTTAAATAAATTTCCTTTATTGATGACATTCTCTTTCACAATCGGTTCTTCGGCCAAATCTTGTTTGATTTCGATTTGCAATTTTTCTGCTTTTGCCGTTTTGGGATTATATTTCCAAATTTCATCAAATTTTTCGAAAACCATTCGGTCATTTTTTCTCGCAATACTAATGTCTCGCAACGACCAAATTTTGAAATTAGTTAACTGTTTTCTGTTTTTGAAATCGTGATTTTCTGCTTTGTAAAGTTGAAAAACATTTCCGTCAGATGCTCCGAAATAAACGCAATTATTTTGGTGCGAATAAACAGGATATCGTTCGGTCAATTCAGTTTTAGTTAAGCGATTATAATTTTTCGATGAAATTTCATATTCCCACAACTCGCCATTTGTGCTGCCTTTGTATGCTTCGCGATATGGTTTTCCGCGATATGCGAAGATAATTTTTTTTCCATCTGGTGAAATAGTTGTGTAATATCCGCCGAATTTTGTAATTTCTTCATATCCGCCATCGATGGAAACTTTGAAAAATTTATCTCCAAATCCAGGTTCATCTCCTGTCGCTAAAATATATTTTCCATCTGGAAACCAATCCACAATTGACAAATCATCTTTTGTAATCTCGCTTGCAAATCCACCTTCAGCTGGAATTTGATAGAGTGCTGTCCAGCCATCTCGATTAGTATTGAAAGCGATATATTTTCCATTTGGCGAAAACATTGGCGACCATTCAGCACCTTCTGAAACGGTTAATCTTTTTGCTTCTCCGCCTTCAAATGGAACTGTCCATAAATCTGAATTGTAGACAAAACAGACCACTTTTCCATCAGGTGAAATCGCAGGATCATTCATAAAATGTGGTTCGACGGCAGAGATTTCAAAATACAAAAATACGATAATACTTAATACTGAAAAAATAATTTTTTTATTCATCTTTCCTCGCGGAGAGATTTGTGAAAAATTTTATTTAGTTGTCAAATTTATTTAGTTATTTCGAAGAAAAATTAGCTACACTTCGACCAACCGCAGATTGGACAAGTTCTGCATCCTTCTTTGAATTCTAATGCTGCGCCACATTCTGGACATATTGCGCCGAAGCCATTTTTCGTTTGGTTCGATACTGATTTTTGGAAAGAGCCATTCATCATATCTGAATGTTTATTTCCCAAACCATTTCCATCTTGGGCGATAAATTCTTCGAGTGCTTTTGCAATTCCATCGCCGCAAGAGAGTATCATACCGCCATCTGACCACATTGGAGAAGGGCATCTAATGGATCTGATTTGTCGAATTATCGATTCCATTTTGATGTTCGAACGCAGAACGAGTGATATCAATCTTGCAATTGCTTCGAGTTGTGCGGAAGCGCAACCGCCGACTTTTCCCATTTGAGTAAAAACTTCGCAAACTCCTTCTTCGTCGGTATTTATCGTAACATAAAGATGTCCGCAGCCTGTCTCGACTTTTTTAGTAACTCCAACTGTCGTTTTGGGTCGTTGTCGTGGTGCAATTCGCAATTTTTCCTGCTCTCTCATCTTCGTGCCAATATGAAGAACCTGCTCCTGACGACTTCCATCGCGATAGACAGTTACACCTTTGCAACCCAAATTATATGCAAATTCATACGCTATTTTGATTTCTTCTTTTTCAGATTTATTCGGAAAATTGATAGTTTTTGAGACAGCATTATCTACAAATTTCTGAAATGCTGCTTGAGTTTTTATGTGCCATTCTGGCGAAATATCGTGTGCAGTCACAAATTTTTTTCTGATATTTTTTGGGATTCTTTTGTTATTTTTTACTGAACCATTCGCGGAAATTTGCTCCATCAATTTCTTCGAATAGAATTTATTATCTTTTGCGCTTTTCTCAAAAAATTTATTAACATAAAGTAATTTTTCTCCGTCCATTACATTTTTTACATAGACGAGTGAAAAAATCGGTTCGATACCACTTGAAGCATCAGCAATCATACTGATAGTACCTGTTGGGGCGATTGTTGTAGTTGTAGCATTTCTGATTCCATTCTTTTTTATCTTAGCTTGCAAATCAGTCCAATCGAGTTTCGTATCAGTTCGCATTAATTTTCCATTCTTAAAAATGCTTTGACCAAAATTTGGAAATGCACCTTTCTCCTTTGCGAGATTTATTGATTCCACCTTTGAATAATAATCGATAAATTCCATTATTTTTTCGGCTAATTTTATTGCTTTGTCAGAATTATATGCAATTTCAAGTTGGATAAGCATATCAGCCCAACCCATAATTCCGAGCCCGATTTTGCGATTTGCTTTTGCCATTTTTTCTATCTCTGGAAGTGGAAATGCCGAACGGTCAATCACATCATCGAGGAAATTCACAGCCGTAAAAACGGTTTCTTTCAGAAGTTTCCAATTAACTTTTCCATTTTTCAGCATCAGCGAAAGATTTATCGAACCGAGGTTACAAGCTTCATTTGCAAGAAGCGGCTGTTCGCCACACGGATTTGTTGCATCAATTTTTCCCACTTTTGGAGTCGGATTAAATTTATTTAATCTATCGATAAAAACGATTCCTGGCTCGCCATTTTTATGAGCCATTTCGACGATGAGATTGAAAACATCTTGCGCATTTAGGCGTTTTACACATTTTTGTGTATACGGCGAAATAAGGTCGTACTTCTCATTTTTCTGAACCGCTTTCATAAATTCTTCAGTAATGCCAACGCTAATATTGAAATTGTTCAGTTCTTTCGTTTCCTCTTTTGCTGTAACAAAATCCAGAATATCGGGATGCGTGACATTTAGAATTGCCATATTAGCGCCGCGTCTCGTTCCGCCTTGTTTGACGGCATCGGTGGCAGAATTGAAAACTTTCATAAATGTAATTGGTCCACTTGAAACGCCTCTTGTTGTGCGAACTGGCGCATTTTTTTCTCGTAAATTTGAAAAACTAAATCCAGTTCCGCCGCCACTTTTGTGAATCAAAGCCGCATTTTTTACTGCGGAAAAAATACCATCCATACTATCGTCAATTGGCAAAACGAAGCAGGCGGAGAGTTGTTGCAAATCGCTTCCGGCATTCATTAAAGTTGGTGAATTTGGCAAAAAATATTTTTTATCCATCACATCAAAATATCTTTTTGCTTTCGCTTTGGATTCACCGGCGATATTTTCACTTACTCGCTTCAGCATATCTTGGGAATTCTCAATTGTATTACCATTTTCATCTTTTTTGAAATATCGCTTTTTCAGTACAGCCAAAGCATTTTCACTCAATTTCATCTTCTTTTCAAAACACCTTTCGCAACTTGTTTAATTTTACAATTCACTTTGTAAAATTCATAAAATGGTGGGCGGTACTGGATTCGAACCAGTGACCTCCACGATGTCAACGTGGCACTCTAACCAACTGAGCTAACCGCCCACTTTTTAGTTTTCGGGGAAATTTTATTTACAAAATTTAGTTGTCAAATTATTTTTTTGAAAAATTGTTCGATTTCAATCGTATTTTACGCAATTTCAGGAAGTTACGGCAAATTTTTATTTTCAGTTTCAGCAAAAATATTATTAAAAATCAGAAAAAAACTGAATGATTTTTGGGGGAGAAAATTTGAAATGTATCAAAAAATAAATGTAATTATATGATATAGTAAGAAATTAATAATTTCTCGGAATTTTCAAAATCAGATTTGCGTAAATCAGGTTTGGATTTTCCAATATATCTCGATTGGCGCGATATATTATTCCCCATTTTTCGGGGTCATTATAGATATGTTCGTAGCCAGAAATTATCGATAGATTTTCACCTTTCGCGACGACATGAGTATCCTCGTAATATGCTGGTTTTTCTACTTCAACTTTCGGCTCGACAATTACTTGTGCCATTTTTTCTTCTTCAACTTTTGCAGCACGCGTCCCTTCGAAAGTACTAAAAATGAAAAAGAATACAAAAAATATCAGCAAGAGTGTCATCAAATCTGCATACGGAATTATTACATCGAGCCAATTTTCACTTTCAACAACTCGGTCATCTAAATCTTCTGTTTTACTTTGATAAAAATATTCAACAAATTTCTGCATATTGATACTTTTTAGTTTAAATATCCAAGTAATTTTTCTTCAATTTTTTTCGGATTTTCACTTATTTTAATTAAAAGGATACCTTCGATGAGAATCTCTCTATTTCTGGTGTCTGTCTGATTTTTATCTCTAATTTTCCCAGAAATTGGTTTGAAAACAAGGGATGCCAAAATCAAACCGTACAAAGTTGTAACCAACGCTAATCCCATTGCAGCAGGAACTTCTTCAGGAGTTTCAACCATCCTCAACATCGCAATCAATCCAATAACCGTTCCCATCATTCCGAACATCGGAGCAAAACTTCCCGCAATCCTGAAAACCCTTTCTCCAAGTTTGTTTTGTCCTGAAATCGAATATTTTTCACGAGTTAATCTGTCTCTAATTTCATCGGAATTCATTCCGTCTGCGACAAGAATTAATCCCTTTTTCAAAAAAGGCACATCGTTTGTGTATTCGGAATTTACCAAATTGATGAAACTCGTATTTCGAGCTTCTTTCGAGAGTTGAACAATAATGTCAACCATATGTTTGGGATAATATTGTTTGCCCTTAAAAATGGCAAAAAATGATAAAATTGCGGAACCAAGTGCTTTTGGAGAAAAATAAATAATTGTCGCAGCAATCGTTCCACCGACTGTGATTCCAAATGCTGACCAATTCAAAAAATATTCAGTGCCTTCTTTTGAAAAAACAACCAATAGAATGAGCCCAAATCCTAAAATAAAACCAAAAATTGTTGAAATTTTCATAATTTAATCCTTATCTAAAATTTTAGTATTTTTCGTATTGCAGACAACATTTCATTTTGGAAATGTTTTTTTTCTTCGTCAGAAAATTCGTGAAGTAATTCTATATCTTCTTTCAAAAATGACACTGCTCTTTCGGTCATATTTTTGAAGAATTTATTCTGAATTTTACTATCTGAATTTACAAGAAAAGATGCGAGAAGTTTGTTGTCAATTTGTTGTATAATTCGCTCAATATCGTTATCGTGAAGATTTTCAATATCATCAAATAAAAATATATTTTCTCTGATTTTTTGCGAAATTTTCGGATTGATCTTCTCAATTTTTTTAAACATTTTGATGGCATTTTCAGGCGGAAGATTATTAATTATATTTTTTATCGTATCTTCTCCTTCGAATGCGATTTTTTTATTCTCAAGATAATTCAAATATTTGGCAAACAATTTCTCTCTAATCGCTTTGATTTCGTCATTTGTTTTTTGAAAAGATGACATTATATTTTTGAGAATTTTATCCGAATCTCCTTTGTAATTTTGAAAGAATTTATTACTAAATTCACCGGAAAGATTTGCAAGAATAAAAGCCAATTCTTCTGGTTTTTCCTTTTCAATTACCGAGATAAAATCGTCTGTAGATAATTCTTCGAGGAAATGAAAATCTGTTGAATCAGTTTTAATTTCTTCTTTCAGAATTCGGATTGGAAGTGGTTCTTTTTGGGAAATTTCAATATTTGGCGAAGAAGTTTCTGCTTTTTGACCAACTCCACCAAAATCGCCTTGAATTCTAATCGGCTTATCGAGACCTGAAATATTGACATTGTTCATCGATTTGCCTAAATTTTTAATGCTGTTTCTGAATATAAATATGAAAATCAGCAGAATTAGAAGAAAAACCAATAAGATGATGAATAAAGGATTTTCAAAAAATTCTACTCGTTTTTCGATGTTTTCTTCCGAGATTTCCAGCACCTTTTTTATTTCCAAAACATCATCTTTATCTAAATCAAGATGAAACCAATTTTTGATATTTTCTGAAACAATTTCCACTTTTGAATCGCTGATATTTTTAGCGATATTTAAAACGATTTTTTTGCTCAAAATCTGAGTCGGCAATGTAGCTTCACCTTCAATTGTTTTAGGCAAAATTCCTTTCGATTTTGCGATTGGAAGACCTGGCAAACTCTTGCTTTCATCAAATTCCATCCCATAAGGAATCAGTCCTTCCGAAGGGTATTTCAAAGTTAAATCGACGAGAACAACGGTCTTTCCTATAATTGGAAAGAGCAAATTTTCAATTCTTTCAGCTAATTCTCTCTCCATTTTTAATTCAATAACAGTTTCGGTGTTTTGCGCCAAAAGTGACAAACTAAAAAGAGAGATAATTGATATCAAAATCACTTTTTTCATTTTTATTCCTTCTTTTAATTAATAATTTTCCAAAATTCGATTCAGCTCCTCATTATTTGGATCGACTTTTTGTCCCTTTCTCCAATAATAAATCGCTTCATCAATGTTGCCTAATTTATAATAAATTGAGCCAATTCGCAAATACGAAAGTGAAAAATTGGGTGCATATGAAATTGCAATTTCGCACTCTTCAATTGCCTTGTCATACTCTTCGGCATAATAATATTTCAGAGCATTTGAAAGGTGAATTGAGGCTTCGTTCAGATTATCAAATTCTTCAACTTTTACCTTTTCGATTTCTTCCTTAACTCGTTTCTCAACCAAACTTTCATCAGCTATTTTTTCCATTATTTTCACGGTATCGAAAACTGTTACTTCTTTAACCAAAGTGTCGATTCTGACTTTTTCAACAAAAATTGTATCAACCTCCACATCAGCTTTTATTGATGGGAGAAGAAATTTATCGACATTCTCTTTTGAAGTTGTAATTTTTCCGAAATCTATTTTTATTCCAACAAAATGGTTTCCAAAATCAGATTCGAAGGTAGAACCATCTTCGTTTCCAAATGAAAAACCATGTTGATATTGAACCGAATAATCTATCGAAACATTTATGAAACGGACTTTTACTAAATCATTTTCCAAAAATGGATTGACCCAATTTTTTGAAAAAAGTTTGATACACAATCCGGCGGTGAAATCATAATTATTCACTCCTGCCCGTAAAACTAAATTATCCGCAAGTAAATATTCTGCACCAACAGCAAACAATATTTCTTCAGAATCGTAGTTGTTTTCGCGCTGAATATCTGCAGAAATAGTTAAATTTTTTAAGTTAAACGAAGAACCAAAACCATAGATTCGTGGAAGTTTATCTTCTGAATTTGAGCCCAAATCTGCCTGTAATAAATTTTTGGCTACCACTCCAAGTTTAACAAAAGCCAATTTGTAACCAATTCCAAAATCACAATCGTAATCCATTATATCTTCAATTGTGGTGTCGAAAATGTAGTAATTCGCACTAAAACCAATAAATAAATTTTTTGGCAAATTTTTACCATAATGGAATCCAAACTTACCTTCTCCAGCTACATCCCCGCCAAAATAATTCGCACTCAACGCAAATGTGCCAATTTTTTTTGTCGGAACTGTAAAATACATCACATTTTGAGACCAACTATCATTATCTAACTGAATGGTGATTTTTCTAGAATCGGTAAGCAATTGATAAGTATTTAAGTTTCCCAAAAGTGCTGGATTCCAAACAGCGGAAGAAGCATCATTTGAAGAGCTAATTCCTGTTCCCCCCATTGCTGAATTGCGTACTCCGCCATCAAAAAAATCGTAAGCTGAACAGATAATTGGTAAAACTAAAATTATAATTAAAAATTTATTTTTCATATTTCTACCTTACAATTATTATGCTACCTTGATATATTTTTTCGTCAATTTTCACTTGATAAATGTAAAATCCGCCTGGAACAGGACGACCATTTTTGTCTTTTTTATCCCAAGTTGTTGTTTTATCTTCTTGGACATCTAAAACTTTAATCAACTTTCCGCGTCTATTAAAAATTTTACAAGTTATTTTATCTGTTGATTGAGTTGTAATAACAATTATTTCGCAAGACGCATCTTCAGGAACCGTGTGGGGATCTAAAATAACTTTTTCATCAGAAAGAACAGCAATATCCCAAGTGTAACTGAGCGAATTTTTTGAATAATTGTCCATCACTTCGAGCGTAACAGCATAATATCCCGCTGATGTATTATCTGTTATGAAATTAAAAGTAGATTCTGTGGAAACTTCAACTTCATTCAATTTCCAAATATAAGATAAATCATTCCCATCAGGATCACTCGCCGTAATTGAAAAGTTAATCGTCTCCGTCTCATTAATTATCTGAGTAAATTCTGCTGGCAAAAGTTCCGTAACCTCTATCTCATCATCTACAGATGTTATCGTAATAAAAACTGTTGCTACATCAGACGAATCTGTCCCATCATACGCTCGATAGGTGAAACTATCATCACCAAAATAATTCTCGTTCGGGGTGTAAACACTATCTGCATAAATCCCGTTAGTTGGTGAATCAACTACTGCAAATGTTAATGTATCGCCATCTGGATCAGTGCCTGTGAAAATAATCTCAACAGCTGTATCCTCGCCTGTGTTAATCGCCATATTTTCCACAACGGGAATACGGTTTACATTATTTACTGTTACATTCCAAGTGTAAGCAAGCGTGCTTCTGTTAAAATTATCAGACACCTCTAAGGTTACTACATAACTTCCTGACCACTCGTAATCCGTCACAAAATCATAAATCGAATTTACAGATGTAACATTATCATCCAATTTCCAAACATAAGATAAACCATTCCCATCTGGATCACTCGCCGTAATTGAAAAGTTAATCGTCTCGATTTCATTAATTGTCTGAGTAAACTCTGCAGGAAGTAATTCTGTAACAACAATATCTTGGTCAATATCGGTAACTGTCACATTCCATTGATAGCTTAATGCATCTCTTCCATAATTATCCGTTACATCAAGCGTAACAGAATAATATCCCGAAGAAGTATAATCTGTTGTGAAATTGTAGCTATTTATTGCCGATACTTCCACATCATCTAGCTTCCAACTGTAAATAAGTTCGTTCCCATCTGGATCGCTTGCCGTTATTGAAAAATTTATCGTCTCCGTCTCATTAATTATCTGAGTAAATTCTGCTGGCAATAGCTCAGTTACAATAATCGCATCATCTACGGATGTTATCGTAATAAAAACTGTTGCTACATCAGACGAATCTGTCCCATCATACGCTCGATAGGTGAAACTATCATCACCAAAATAATTCTCGTTCGGGGTGTAAACACTATCTGCATAAATCCCGTTAGTTGGTGAATCAACTACTGCAAATGTTAATGTATCGCCATCTGGATCAGTGCCTGTGAAAATAATCTCAACGGAGATGTCTTCAAGTGTTGATACTGATAAATCCGCAATATTGGGAGGATAATTTTCAATATCTCGAACTGTTATAATAACCGTATCTGGTTCAGAATCATATTCTCCGTCATTCACGATTAAAACAAAAAACAGATCCGTCTCTCCACTTACAGAAGGAGCAATAAACACAGGATTAGACAGAGTGGAGTCATTGAGCATTACTCCTTCGAGCGCTGTCCAAGCATAAGTTAAATCATCTTCATCTGGATCAGAAGAACCCGAGCCGTCCAAGGTTACAAAAGTACCCTCATCAACCTCTTGGTCTTCACCGGCATTCGCAATTGGCGGTTGATTTACATTAAAGATTGTGATTATTACTTCATCGAGTTCTGAATAATATTCTCCATCATACACCATTAAATAAAATGTATAAATGCTGTCTCCGACAACTTCGGGAGCAGTGAATGTAGGTGTTGCTAAAGTATCATTATCTAATAAATCGGCTAACTCACCAGACCAAAGATAGGTTATAGTATCTTCATCTATATCGTATGAAGCAGAACCATCGAGTGTAACTTCTGTTCCTTCAAAAGCTTCAAAATCATCTCCAGCACCAGCTAAAGGCGCATCATTGACGGGATATACACTAATAAAAACTGTTGCAGTATCAGAATATAAAGCCCCATCAAATGCAACATAATCAAGCGAATCTGAATCTATTCCGTTATAATTTAAATCTGGAGTATAAATACTATTTGAGTAAGTGCCGTGATATGGACCATCTACTACTTCATAAGATAATGTTTGCCCTTCATAATCAGATGAATTATCAGAAAATGGAATAACAATCGCCACATCTTCGTAAGGATAAATAGAAAAATCTACTGCTGTGGGAGAAGTATTCTCACTAGCGCAAATAAAATATGACAAAATGGTCATAGAATTAGGTGGAATCGCTAAATCATTAGCATTAATTTCAATATTTACCGAATCGCCAAAATTAAAATTATTGGTGGGATTTACAGTGATATTAAATCCAGTTCCTGCAAGTTCGTAACTAAAAATCCCACTATGTTCATAATTGTAAAATGTTTCATTCACCTTCACTACTATTGTGGACAAACTCACTCCAGCGCCACCTTGATCACGAATTCCAAATTCGATGTTGGTGCCAAGTGAAACATTAATTTCTTCATTAGATGGAGACAAACTGCCAGGATAAATGTAAGGAGAATCATTATCTTCCATACATTTAAACCAATAAGTAACATTCATTTCGTTTTCCAAGACATCTAACGCTCTCACATTTACAAATATTGTATCACAATAACGAAAAATTGTTTGTGGATCAATTGTGATTTCGCATAAAGAATCAGACACCACATTTTCTCCGAGATTTCCTAAAGCAGTTGAGTAATTGTGAAAATCTTGATTGTCATTTTCGATAATAATAACTGAGATTGAATCAATTAAAATTCCGTCAGAATCATGAATGTCAAACTCAATATTTGTATTGACGGCAACTCCCGTCGCAAGCGAATCTGGATTTAAATTGTCAATGTATGGTTCTGAATCTCTATTTCCAAAACCTTGAGAATTATATGCAAAAACAAGTAATGGAAAAATCAAAATAAAAATTATTAAAACTTTACTCAAATAAAACTTCATAAATATCTCCCACAATTTGAAAAAACGAGAATTGATATCTTCTAATTTTTTTGTCAAATTTTTTTTAAAAAAATATTTTATTAACAAATAAAAAAATTGACAGGAAAATTTCACCTCTGATTTTCCGTCACAGATTGGAAAAATAATAATGAATATTGTAAACGGAAAAACCGGCTGGGTCGAAGTTATCTGCGGAAGTATGTTTAGCGGAAAAACTGAAGAATTAATAAGACGACTTCGTAGAGCTGAAATCGCAAAGCAAAAAATCCAGATTTTCAAACCAAAAATTGATAAACGATATAGCGAAAAATATATTGTTTCTCACGATAATTCCAAAATGATTTCACAACAGGTTGCTGATTCTGATGATTTGTACAAGAATGTAAAGTCCGACACTCAAGTTGTGGGAATTGATGAAGCTCAATTTTTCGATGAAAAATTAGTTGAAGTTTGCCAAAAACTTGCAGACGAAAACAGGCGAGTAATTGTGGCTGGACTTGACCAAGATTTTTTGGGAAGGCCTTTTCGGCCAGTTCCAGAATTGTTGGCAACTGCTGAATATATCACAAAAACTCTCGCAATTTGCATGAAATGCGGAAATCCTGCGAATAGATCTCAGCGATTAATCAAAAGTGACAAAGAGATCTTGCTCGGAGAAAAAGACATTTATGAAGCACGTTGCAGAAATTGTTTCAAACCAGTAAAGGACTAAAATGCCACAATTATTAAGTTCCCTTTTGTCTATCTATTCTTGGCTCATCATTATTCGCGCTTTGATATCTTGGTTTTCACCAAACCATAACACGCCCATCGTTCAATTGTTGATTAAAATTACCGAACCTGTTTTAGAACCAATTCGCAAAATTCTGCCACAAAAAAATGTAGATTTTTCACCAATTATTGTAATTATTATTATCCAAATTATACGAAAATTTCTATCATGAAAAAAAATCTGCAATATCTTCCCGAAACTGTTGAATTCATTAAACAAAATTTTCCCAATGATGTTAATACGGCTATTATTCTTGGAACTGGATTAAATGAAATTGCGAAAAATTTACAAATTGAAGCGGAAATTCCGTATCAGAAAATTCCACATTTTCGGACATCAACCGCCCCATCTCATCGTGGAAGATTGCTTTTCGGAAAAATGGCTGGAAAAAATATCCTTATTATGCAAGGAAGATTGCATTGTTATGAAGGTTATTCGTCATTAGAAGTTACATATCCACTTTTTGCTTTGAAAAAAATCGGAGTAAAAAATTTGATCATTACAAATGCTGCTGGCTCGCTAAATGAAAATTTTAATGTTGGTGATCTTGTACTGATTTCTGACCATATTAATTTGACAGGAAAAAATCCGTTGATTGGCGAAAATGACGAAAAATTCGGTCTAAGATTTCCAAGTATGAACGACGCATATCATAAAAATTTTATCAAAATTGCAAAAAAAGTTGCTAAAGAAAATTCACTTGATATAAAAGTGGGAATTTATGCTGGACTTTTAGGTCCAAATATGGAGACAAGGGCAGAATGTAAAATGCTAAAAACTGTAGGCGCAGATATGATCGGACTTTCAACAGTTCATGAAGTAATTGTAGCGGTATATCTTCAGATGAAAATTTTGGGAATTTCAACAATTACAAATATGTCAAATCTGTTCCATTCCCAAATTCATTCTCAAAAAGAGATTGAAAAAGCTGCAAAATCTGCCCAAAATAAATTGATAATTTTTTTGAATAATTTCCTTAAAAATTTGTAGAAAGGATTTCTCAAAAATGGAGATGAAAAAGTTAGCATTCTATAAAGATTTGATTCTCAAAGAAAGAGAAAAAACGGTCAAAATAATTGAAGGAATTGACAAATCTTGGAGCAAAACTATCAGAGATTCTGCCGGAGATATCTCCGCTTATACAACTCATCTTGCTGACCTTGCGTCCGATAACAACGAGCGCGAAAAAGATACTGCTACATTAGAAAGAGAATTGAGAAATCTAAAAAAACTGGATATCGCTTTGAGGAGAATTTACGATAAAACTTTCGGAATTTGTGTGTTTTGCGGAGCGAAAATTTCTGAAAAGCGACTTATAGCAATACCTTTTGCTGAGATGTGTATCAAGTGCAAAAGAAATAGCGAAGGAGCTAATAATAATCACTAATTTCAGAAAATACTCACTATTTTTCTTGTTGTTTCTTTCGTTGGATCAATTTTCAAAAATTGCTGTGCGAAAACTTTTTCAAGATGGATTACAAAGAAGTTATTCAGTTTTGGGAAATTTTTTCAAAATCACTTATGTAGAAAATCCTGGCGCTGTTTTTGGAATTTCAATTGGAACTGGAAATCTGAATCAGATTATCTTTCTAGTTTTGACTTTAGTTGCAATTTGCATTATTGTTTATCTCTTTTTGAAGAGTGCGCATCCGCTTGCAGATTTGGGTTTTGTGTTGATATTGAGTGGCGCATTTGGAAATCTTATTGACAGAATTGCATTTGGAAAGGTAACTGATTTTCTGGATTTCGATTTTTTTGATTTTATTGTTGACAGATGGTATGTTTTTAATATTGCCGATTCTTGTATTTTGATAGGAGTTTCGATTTTGATGATATATTTTATTTTTTTTGAGAAGAAAGTTGAAAAATCGCAAAATATAAATAAAGTTAATTTGGAGAATAAATGAAGAAATCTATAAAATATCTGATTTTTTTATTTCTGTTTTTATCTTTTGTAAATTTTGTTTACGCAACCACTATTTATGATATTCAGTACACAACGAATGCAGGCGGAGATGGGACTTATCCTTCGC
>JACKQG010001868.1_pt1 | contig 28478 bp, 31 predicted proteins | sample 8237621 | NCBI WGS metagenome assembly JACKQG01 (sample SAMN15677084, study PRJNA649215) | marine metagenome | biome: marine; feature: Black Sea; material: saline water; isolation source: suspended particulate matter (SPM) from the Black Sea western gyre | collected 2013-06-09/2013-06-10 | depth... | reverse complement strand
TGATATTAGTTAAATTATAGTATTCAAAATAAACCATTTATATTTCATTATTAGCAACCTCTATAAATTTCAAATAAAAAACCTTTTCTCTCAATCAATCTATTTCCATATTTTTGATTTTATTTTTTCTAAAAAATTTAATTCTTTAAATATAACTTCTGTAAAATCAGATTGAATTTTTTTGCCTTCTAAAACTTTATAGGCATTTTGGATTAATTCCTTCGAAAATTCAAGATTAGTTCTTTTAGTAACCTGATCTAATGCGCTTTTAAGACAAAAATTCCGCTTGTTATCGTTATGAGCATCAGAGCCAATCAAATGGCACATTCTATTTTCAACAATCTTAATCACAGCTTTTTGAGAAGATATTCCAAAAGAGCCATTTAAACTACCCCCATCAATTTGTATTAGACATCCTGTTTGAATCCATTCAGATAATATATTTATATCATTTTGGACCTTTTCATATCGTTCAGGATGTGCAATAATGGGAACTACTCCTGACATCTTTAAGTCAAATAGAATTTGACGATTAATTTCGGGCAGATTCTTTGGCTCAAATTCAATAAGCATATATTTACCATTACCTAAAGTACATAGTGAATTTTTCTTTAATTCTACAAGATTCGGTAGAAAAAACACTTCTGAACCTATATGAATTTTTATATGAATATTTTCTTCATCTAAAGCTCGTTGAAGTTTTTTTATTTCCCTATTAACGGTGGCAAAAGTTATATCTTTACCATCCATCTTGGGGTGCTGATAATGTACTGTATTTACCACATCGGTTATACCTTGGCGCTCTGCTTCTCTCAACATATTTAATGACATCTCTAATGACTTAGAACCATCATCAACATTCGGTAATATATGATTATGAAAATCTATCATTTATTAGAGTATTCTCTATACCAATCTACAAACTTATTAATACCAATTTTAATATCTGTTTTAAGTGAAAAATCTATAATATCTCTTAAATTACCTGAATTTGCCGCCGTCTTTTCAACATCTCCCAATTGCATGGGTAAGAATTCATACGCACCCTTTAATGATAGTGCATCTTCAATTGCCGAAATATAATCCATTAATTCAATAGCATTTTCACCACCAATGTTGAAAATTGAATATTTATTTAGTTTATCTGGCTGAATACCAATTAATCTATAAATACTCTCTATAATATCATCAATATAAGTAAAACTTCTACTATGTTTACCATTATTATAAATTTGTAATGGCTTTCCTTCAATAATATTTTTTGTAAATATATTTAATGCCATATCAGGTCTACCCCATGGACCATATACTGTAAAAAATCTTAACCCAATGGTTTGTATATTATATAAATGTGAATAAGTATGTGCCATCAACTCATTGGTTTTTTTGGATGTTGCATACATTGAAATAGGATGGTCTACTCTATCTTCCTCCGAGAATGGTAACTTGGTATTTCCGCCATACACTGAACTTGATGATGCGTAAATAAGTCGATTAATTTCATGCTCTTTGCAAACTTCAAGGATATTAGAAAACCCCTCTATATTCGATCTAATATATTCTTTCGGATTCTCCAGTGAATATCTTACTCCAGCTTGAGCCGCCAAATTTATAACTAAATCAAATTTATTTTTTTCACAAATTAAGTTAAGCTTTTCGGTGTCACAAATATCTATTTCATGATATTCAAATGAGCCTTCCATTACATAATCATCTAATTCTTTCAATCTATCACGTTTAAGTTTGACTTCATAATAATCGTTCATATTGTCAATACCAACAACGTAAAAACCTTCTAAACATAATCGTTTTGTGAGATGAAAACCAATAAAGCCAGCCACACCAGTAACTAATATATTCAACCCGCTAATCATTACAAGCTCAATACCGATTCATGATTGATAACACTCTTCACATCATATACAACTTGATTTGGCTCAATCCAATCACCATCATATAATTCTTCATATTCACTATGATTTACAGCCAGTATCACTACGTCAAACTTATTCAAATCAGTCATCTGTATTGCAATTGGATTTTTACCATAAACCTTGTAAATATCTTCCTTTAATGCACGAGGGTCCGATATATCCACACTTTGAAATTTATCCATTGCATTCCGATAAATATCCAGAACTTTCGTATTACGTACATCAGGACAATTCTCTTTAAAGGTGAGTCCCAAAATCAAACAATTTGATTCAGCTTGCTTAATATTTTTAGAAATCAATTCAGATGAAATTTCCTGAGAAATATATTTCCCCATGCTATCATTCAATCGTCTTCCTGATAAAATAATTTCGGGAGTATAACCAAGCGCCTCTGATTTATGAGTTAAATAGTAAGGATCAACTCCAATACAATGGCCGCCTACTAAACCAGGCCTGAAATTCAAAAAATTCCATTTTGTTGCGGCAGCATCCAATACTTCGGATGTCTTTATATCCATCTTTTTAAATATAAGTGATAACTCATTAACAAAGGCAATGTTAATGTCGCGTTGAGTATTTTCAATAACTTTTGCGGCCTCCGCCACTTTTATGGATGAAACCAAGTAAGTTCCCGCGCTAATTATTGAAGCATATAACTCATCCACAACTTTAGCAATTTCAGGTGTAGATCCACTCGTCACTTTTTTTATTTTTGTGAGCGTATGCTCTTTATCTCCTGGGTTTATTCGTTCAGGACTATACCCACAATAAAAGTCATTGTTATATTTTAGCCCTGAATTCTCTTCCAAAATGGGGACACATACTTCCTCTGTGCACCCTGGGAAAACCGTTGACTCATAAATAACAATATCACCAACATTCAACATTCCCCCTACCATCTTTGATGCAGATTCAATAGAACCTAAATCAGGATTATTCCCCTCATCAATAGGCGTAGGAACCGTAATTATATAAATATTACAATTATTAATTTCAATTGAGTTTTCTGTGAGCATAAGTTTTTTTGATGCTTCAATCTCTGCTTCCGTTACCTCACCCGTACAGTCAATTTTATTATTTAACTCTTTTATACGACTCCCATTAATATCAAATCCAATTGTATCATTTTTTTTGCCAAATTCAACTGCCAACGGAAGCCCAACATATCCTAATCCAATAACTGCAATTTTACGATTCACTACTTTTGTAAAACCTCTGATATTGCATTTTTATGGAATTGACTTTTTGCAAAATAAATGGCTCCAAATAATGTGTACGAAATATATCCATAGGCATGAAGAACAATTGCAAATGACGTTGCCTCGCCAACGGTATAAACATAAGAAGTCGCAAATAAATCAAGCATTACATATTTAACCCCGGCATGGAAAGTACCAATCATTCCTGGGGCTGATGGAATTGACATAAACAACGATGATACTATAAGCAACAGTAGTGAATGTGACGGTGCCATTCCAAATCCAAATGCGTATTGAATGAGATGCACATCTAGCCAATACACAGACCATGTTGAAATACTCAATATAAATAAAATGGGAATTTTATTATAATCAATATTTTTGAATCCTTGGAAGAATTTAGAAATAGTGAATAAAAAACCGCGTTCGCTATTTACAATATTCATTTGCTTTAAAATAAATAATAGAATAACCAAAATGAGGGATAAAATTATTCCAGTATAAATATAGCCTTTGATCAATCCCGTTAACGGATAAATGAAAAGAAGGATCATTGATAACAACATTAATGCTAATGTATCTAATATTCGCTCTAATACAATGGTTCCAAAAACATATGATTTTGATAAACTATATCGCCTCCCTAAAATATAGGCTCGTAACAATTCACCTAAACGAAGTGGAAGTACATTATTCCCGAAATAACCAATGAGTTCATACTTAAATAGTGAATATGTTTCAACTCCATCTTCAGGTTTAAATAAATATTTCCACCTAATAGCTCGTAACCAAACGGATGCAATAATTAAAATACACGCCAACAGTACATATTCATATCTTACAGATTTAATAGTTTCTAAAAATTCATCAAAACCAAAATCATGAAAAGCCCAGTAGATTCCTACAAAACTGATGAGCAGACCAATGATCGTCTGAGGTTTCACTAACAATAACATGTTTTCTTTAATTTTACTCACGAAGATCAATCATCATTGCAGTATTATCATTAAAAATAAACAGTGAATCCGAAATCATCAATTGTTTATCAAATTCAATTTTTTGAATTTCAACTTTAAGCGAATTATACTCAGACAAAATTGAACTAATTTTTTCATCCTTAAATCTGATTTCTATTTTCTGTCCATTATTATAAATAATTGCCGTATTATTTTTTAAAACACTTACACTCAACAACTTATTCAACTCATTATAATGCGTCATAGCAACTATGGAATTATACAATAGTGAATCGGGATTTTGTATAATAGCCTGATTTGTTCGACTATCATGACTCACCCATTCATCACCATTTGAATAAAGTGTTCGCGGTCCCATAATTAATTTAAATTTATTTTCAGATGCTGTAATGAGTTGGCCATTTATATTTTCATGTTCACTTTTATACTCTGGATGTGAAACTGAATAGGTGAAATTAATAGCTTTATTTGGAGATTGTATAAATTTCTTATTTTCTGAAAGCCAATCTTGAACTACATTTCTGGGAAATATTATTGTCATCAAAAATAAAACTAATAATTTGGAAAGCAAATTACTCATCGCCAAAAACCATTTCAAGATATGATAATTCAACTAACACATCACGCGCTTTACTACCACTATATCCACTTACAATACCCAATGCTTCCAGCTCATCTATTAAACGGCCAGCACGACTATACCCAATCCTGAATTTCCGTTGAAGCATGGATACTGAAGCTTGCTGAGACTCAATCACCATTCGTGCCGCATCCTTCAATAATTCATCCGTATCTTCATCCACAGCAAAATCACTATCCACTTTCTTCTCTTTAGTCTCAGGCAACATCACTTCATCAGGTTTAGGTTGTGCTACAATATGTTCCATAATGGATTCAATTTCATCTAATTCTATAAGTGCATTGTGTAGGCGAATTGGTGATGAAGAACCGGGGAGCAAAAATAGTAAATCTCCACGGCCCAATAATTGCTCAGCACCCATTTGATCAATAATAGTACGAGAATCAATTTTGGATGAAACTTGGAATGAAATCCTTGCAGGGAAGTTAGACTTTATTAGGCCCGTAATCACATCTACCGATGGTCGTTGTGTAGCCACCACAAGATGGATTCCCACTGCCCTCGCCTTTTGTGCCAAACGCGTGATGGGTTCTTCTACCGCTCGACCTGATGTCATCATCAAATCAGCCAATTCATCAATCAACACCACAATATATGGGATATTTTCAAGTTCACTATTCTGCTTTTGGCGGTCATGATATTCTGCAATATTTCTTACGCGAGCATCTGCAAAAACTTGGAATCTTCTTTCCATTTCAGTAATGGCAGAGTCCAAAATCCCAACTGCATTTTCTGCCGTAGTCATTACATATTCTTCTAAATTTGGAGCCGTAATTAAATGGTAACCCACCAAAGATTTATATGTTGCTAATTCAAGTTTTTTAGGATCGATGAGAATAAATTTAACTTCATCTGGCTTTGCTTTATACAAAATGGAAACAATAATTGTATTAATACAAACAGATTTACCGGCACCAGTCGCTCCAGCAACCAATAGGTGAGGCATCTTATTGAGTTCAAAAGTGTAGGCCTCCCCGACCGTTGTTTTACCCAAACCGATTGTGAGCTTAGACTCACTCTTCACATATTCTTCAGAATTAATTATATTTTTCAAATAAACAATTGATGGTTTATCATTGGGCAATTCAATTCCTACCGATTTAGAACCGGGGATTGGCGCTATTACTCGAATCCGCTGAGCCTTCATGACACGCGCTAAATCATCAGCTAAATTTGTAAATTTATTAACACGCACACCTTCACCAGGCTCAATTTCAAAAAGAGTAATTACGGGTCCTGGGGAAATTTTTACTACCTTACCCTTAACACCAAAAGTTTCTAAAGCGTGGACTAAATGTTCTGCTTTTTCATGAAGAATATCTTTATCAAGATTGTTTGAAATTTCTATGGGTTCAGGGTCTATCAAAAAATCGGTAGAGGGTAATCGATACTGCCGATATCGTGCACGTCGTTCTTTTTGTGCATCCAAGTCAGTTTTCTTAATTTCAACTTCATCTTCTATGGTGATTTCTTCTGATTCAACCGTTTCAGAAGCTTTAATCTCTTCAGAATCCGTATTCACATCAGATTCAATAACAACTTCCTCTTCATCATTTTCAGATGTGTGCACATCCTCTACGTATTTAGATTCATCGGAGGCCAAAAATGGTTCTAATTCGTCTGTAGCTTCAAGTACAGAATCTTCCTCTAATTCGTTTTCTATTGCACTCTCAGATGGCTCCTCTACTTTTGACTCAGATTCATTTTGTATAATGGGTTGAACAGGGCTTACAATAACAGACTTTAATCGACGCTTCTCTTTTATTGCTTCCAATTTTTCTCTTAGAAAATCTCTCAAATTCAATAATTCATCGTAGAGAGAAATATGAAAAAATCCACTTACAATCAATACGAGCATAGCCACCATGAGAATCCCATATGCATATACGCCCACTAAATCTCGAATGAAAGTGGTGAGAGAATATCCAATCAGCCCTGAGTATTCAGCCTTCCACCAAAGGTCTTTAGATATCCCCACATATGCAATTATAGATGAAACCCATAAAGCCGTTGCTGCCACATAGGCTACTATTCTGAGAAAATCTTGGATATCCTTTCGAGTAAAAATTGCATAACTCATAATTCCCATTCCAAATGGTAAGAAAAGGGTGGCCCATCCAAATGAAAATTTCATCATGTAGTAGGAAGCGTAAATTCCAAAAATACCCATAATATTCGTTTTGGCTAAATCTGAAGATATTCCCCCTGGAGATTCCGTTGGGTCATAGGTAACAAAACTGGCCAATAAAAAGATGGCCAATAATCCTAAAACGATGCCTACTATTTCTTTTCTTCGATATTGCATTAATTTAATATAGAGGTTTCTTTTACAAATGGAGATTTAACAATGGTAGCAGAAACAGGTTTATTGCGAATAATTATATCTATGGAATTACCTACTTTTGTAAACCCTTTGTTGATATATGCCATACCAATACCTTTACTTAATGACATCGATTGAGTTCCACTGGTCACGAATCCCACATCAATACCATTCGACTGAATGCGATAATCATGGCGTGGAATTCCACGCTCATTTAGCTCAAACGTTACTAATCGACGATTTGGCTTATTCTCTTTTGTAGATACAAGAACTGACTTCCCAATAAAATCGTCTTTTGAAAGAGCTGTAATCCAACCCAAGCCAGCTTCGATAGGGTTTGTAGTTTGATCAATATCATTTCCATAGAGGCAATATTTCATTTCCATTCTGAGAATATCACGGGAAGCCAAACCACATGGAGTCACTCCTGCAGTTTGAAAGGCTTTCCAAATATCAACGATGGCCTGATTGGATGCATAAATTTCGAAGCCCAATTCACCAGTATAACCAGTTCTACTCAACATGGCTGAATGCCCACAAATAGTTGCATCCACATAGGAATAAAATTTTAAATTTAATTCTGCATCGGAAAATTGAGATAAAATTTCTCGAGATTTTGGACCTTGCAACGCAACCAAAGAATATTGTTCAGAATGGTTTTCAATATTTACATTCTGGGGCTTATGCTTTTGAAGCCACTTCAAATCTTTATGAATATTGGATGCATTAATCACCATAAAATATCCATTCGGTTTACGGTAAAGAATTAAATCATCAACAATACCACCATCCTCATAACACATGGCTGAATATTGGGCATCACCCACTTCCAATTTTGATACATCATTAATAGTTACTTGTTGTAAAAAATTGAAGGCACCATCACCCGTTATCCAAAATTCGCCCATATGAGAAACATCAAACATTCCCGCTGAATTACGCACGGCTTGATGCTCAGTTTGGATTCCATTTGGATATGTTACTGGCATTTCATATCCTGCGAATGGTACAATTTTGGCACCCAATTCTACATGAATATGGTAGAGGGCAGTTTTAATATTTTCTGACACTATCTTAACTCCGTTAGTGTTTGTTTAATTATCTCTTCAGTGGATAGATTCTCATGTTCTGAAGTCACTTTCAAAATTGACCCCCGAATATCTTTTGCTTGAAATCCCAACGCCAACAATGCATCGTAAGCATCACCAGAAGCACCGGTCATATCATCTTCTTTGGGGAGGTCATCTTTTGAAATATCCACAAATTTATCTTTTAGTTCTACAATTATTCGACGGGCAGTTTTGGGACCAATTCCGGGAAGGGCAGTAAGCATGGCCACTTCACCCGCAATCAACCGTTTTTTAAACTCATCTGGAGTTACAGCAGAGAGTAAATTGATGGCCGTTTTGGGACCAATTCCTGACACCGAAATTAGCATCTCAAAAAGATGCTTTTCCGTTTCATCATGAAATCCAAATAATGCATTACTATTTTCTGAAACTTGAAAATGAGTAAGCAATGAAACTTCTTCACCGGGCTTGGCCAACTTATCATAGGTATTGACGGTAATAAAACAGAGATAACCCAAACCGTTTACATCAATAATAATTTCAGTGGGTGCTTTTTTGAGTATTTTACCTCGAATTGAAACGATCATAACTCGGCCAATCTAAATTGTTGAAAATGACATAATGCCGTCGCTAATGCATCTGAAGCATCAATTGGCTCAGGCAGTTTGTCCATTTTAAGGGTTGCTTTCACCATAAATTGAACTTGATCTTTATGTGCATTACCATTCCCGGTAACCGCCTGTTTAATTTTTCGCGCTGAATATTCATGAATGGATAATCCAGCTGATGCAGCGGCCACCATCGCAGCACCTCGAGCTTGCCCCAAACGCAAAGCCGACTTCGCATTTTTCCCGTAGAACACATCTTCAATTGAAAATATTGACGGCTTATGGATGCTTATAATTTCACTTACATCCTCAAAAATAGTCAACAATCTGGAGGCCAACCCGTCATTTACTGTAGGCTTTACCACTCCATAGTCAACAATTTGAGGGTCATTATTGGTAATGTTAATGATGCCATATCCCGTTTGAACAAGGCCAGGATCTATTCCCAAAATTTTCACTTAGGAGAGTTTTTCCATTTCTGCTTCATCAAGGTCAAAATTTGAATACACCTTTTGGATGTCTTCATGATCTTCTAATAATTCTAGTAGATTCAGTAATTGCCCAATATCTCCACCGGCAACTTTTACCGTATTGATGGGCACTAACCCAAGTTCACCTTCCACATCAAAACCAGCGTCTTCTAAACCTTTACTCATATCACCGAATTCATCAGGTGAAGTTTCAATAACAAACGCATCATCCGCATCCGAATTAAAATCTTCTGCACCTAAATCTAATGACGTCTCTAAAAGGCTATCTTCATCTACACCATTTTTGGAAATGGTAAATGTACCCTTCTTCTCGAACATCCAATTCACACATCCAGATTCACCTAAGTTACCGCCATTTTTTGACATTATATGGCGAATATCAGGAACCGTTCGGTTTTTATTATCCGTCATAATTTCCATCATGATGGCAACTCCACCGGGGCCGTAGCCTTCATAAACATAGTCTTCATATTTCACACCCGGAAGATCACCTGTACCCTTTTTAATGGCACGCTCTATATTTGCAGCAGGCATATTGTCAGCTTTCGCTTTTTTTACGGCCAATCGCAGAGATGGATTCATTTCTATATCACCACCACCCGTTCGAGCAGATAATGTAATTTCTTTAGAATGTCTTGTGAAAATAGCACCTCGCTTGGCATCCAAAGCACCCTTTTTACGCTTGATGGTATTCCATTTACTATGTCCGGACATAATTAGCCTCTGAATTATTGAAAATTTGCTGTCTATAATTTAGACGATTTTAAGGGCTATTTCTATAAGAGAAATACAGATTTAACAACTTTTAATTCTGCATCATTTTGTTTTTTATTGGAACAAAAATTGAAATTAAAATGTAAGCAATGGAGTCAAAACAAAAGGAGTCACAAATGAAAGAAAAGATAACGGTAATAATAATTCTAACTTCTGTAGTAGCTTTATTATTTCATCATCAGTCCCGCGATACTCGCACTCAAATAACATCAGTTCAAACGGATGTACCCATACCTGAAATTCCATTGACCTCAATGGAATTAGCAATAGATGGTCTGGAGCTCCCCCTGGAAGAATCGATTGAAATAGATGAGTGTAATATGGATCCCATAACTACTGACAATCTACCATTCAAAGATGTGTTCAGTCATTTCAGAAAATGCCTTGGGTCAAATCAAGAGTTTTCATGGAAAGGTCAATCGTACTTGACCCTATTGGCTGAAGAAGTTGAGAATGAAGTGATTCAAGTTGCCGATTCAACAATGGTTGAAAAAGCAAATGAAAGTGGTTCGGAAGTAGTTACTCGTTAACCCGTACCCTTTTGAGAGTATAGCGCGCATACTCTCTTGGGGTTTTAAAATTAATGGATTGCTCGAATTTTGTCTCCAGAAATCCATCCGCTTTTTCCATCTACCAATTCTATCTCTACCCAACTTTTAGAATTTTGGGTAATAGAAACCTTCAGGCCTTCATGAACTTGAAATAAAGTGGTTGATTGTACATTGGGCTCTGATAGAACAGCCACAGATTCAATATAAATTATACCCTGTGAGATGTTTGAATCACTCCAAATAGAGTGAAGGGAAAATAGAAATGTAATGGAGATTAAAACGAGTAAGAAGTTTTCAGAAATATTTAATACGGGCAAATATCCCCAAAATTTTCGAATCAATACAAATATCAAAAATAGTACAAATAAACCCAAAGTGATTTTCACCCATTCATTGGGGGTAAATCGTTCTTTTATTCCCATATACAATTTCAAATAAATGGGTGCCTCAGGAATAGCAATTCGATCTTTCACATTCACATTTACTAATTTTAAATTGAACATGGCATCTTCATGAGTGGGGTCATGGTGAAGGCACATTTCGTACGCCCACACTGCACCCGAAATATCATTTAATCGATAGTAGACATTACCTAAATTGTAATATAATTCTGGGGACTCCCAATTATTTTCCAACACTTTTTCGAATGCAGACTTGGCATTTTGATACGCACGGGATTGATAGTGATCTAATCCAGATTCATAATATGTATCTAAGTTTTCAGCAGGAGAATCTCCATACTCTACTGGTGTGGAAAACAAGAAGCTACTCACTATAAATATCCACTTAAGCCCAGCCATTGTCAGCCTCCTTTAAAATCACTTTTACACCCTCAATATCATTCTGAATATCAGCGGTAGAAACGGGCGCATATCTTACTGCCTCTCCACGCTCCATTATATTTTTCAGATAATCAGTTGAAGTAGGTGAGAGTTGATGTGTTTCAAAAATTGAAATAATTTCATTGACTGAATACTCTGCAGACGACCGCCCTGTTTTAGAATTTAGGTACAATATCATAGCTTGGTGAATACTACCATAAACGGCCAAAGGTGAATCATCAATGGACTTAATAATTGCCACCGAATTTTTTAATGCCTGCCGAGATTTTCGATCCCCCATGGTATTATTCAAATGGGATTGTCGCATATTGACCATACTGGGCAATAAAAATAAAACGAAGGCTAACACAACCAAAATAAGGGTATTTTTATCTATCAATCCTGAATTGGTTTTCTGCCAATGAGGCGAGCTGTCATCCATAAAACGGATATCTTTCCCCATCAACTGCACTTCCTCTTTAGATAGCCCCACCGTCCCTGAGGATGATTTCTTATTTTCAGTGATGGTCAATTTTATAGATTTACTTTTTTTAGTTTTCCACTTTTTAATAGCATTATCAAAATATTTTATTTCAAATGGAGGTAGTGTAATCTTTCCTACAGAACGGGGAATCACCACGTATTCAATAATTTTTTCACCGCCAATTTTAGCTTGAGATTTAGAATTTTTCACAGTTACTTTCGGTTCAAATACCTCAAAATTTTCGGGGAATTCATAGGGCAGAATATCTGCTGATTTCAGATTTCCATTTCCTGTTAAATGAACTTTAATAGTCAATGCTTCATCTTGCAACATATTGGTTCTATCGATAGTAGATTTTATATTCCATTTACCAACTACCGCCGAAGTTTCACCATCCTTAGTTTTGGGGAGCGGTTTTACATTTAAAGTTATGGCCTCTGTAGAAATAGTATGCTGTTTTGACGGTGACCCGAATACTGAAAATGAATTCCGCTTTCCATCTCTTACCCCAATTGTTGCAATCATGGGGTCAATAGTAATCTTACCCGACTTGGTGGGGAATAGCGCATTTTTCTTAATGGTTGCAGCATGATATTGCATCCCATGCTTTTGAACTTTCCTTAATTGCAATTTTGTGGGAGAAAATAATTCTTCTACCCAAAACCCTTTGTATCGTGGCATTTTTTCGTCGAATCCAGTTACATCCACTCGCGTATATAAAGTATATGTTAAAACAACTTGTTCACCTCTATACGGAGTCTTTTTATCAATACTTGCTTCCACAAAGAATTGAGCATTCTTTTTAGTGTTTTTACTCCGTTTGGCCACACCCACGTATATGGGTTTAGACTTCGTCCTTTTACCATCCAATTTAATTTGAAATGATGGAATCAATAATCGACCAATCTTACGCGGCATCAATACCCACGTGAGCGTGTACGACGAATTGCTGGCCATCTTACCATTGATAATTGAATAGCTGGAATTTGATGATTGAGTAGGGCCTGACACCACGGTAAAATCTGCAAATGTAGGCAAGCTCACTTGAGGTGCATCTTTAGAATTTTTCGCTTGAACCGTAAGGGTAATTGAATCGCCTTCATTAATTTGATGGCTATCCACATCAACGGTAACATTTCCCGCAAAAATTAAATTTGCCACCATAAGAAAATACAAAAATCTCATTACCAATCTTTCTCCAATTTAATGCGACCCTTTGCTTTATACTTTTTCTTTTTCAAATTATCTTTATCCGCCTTAAGCGCATTTAAAATGGCTTCTGCTTCTTGTAAATTTCGTTTTTCTTCTTCTGTCAATTCATTGGGTTGGGGCTCGCCTTGTTTCCCCTTTTTCTCTTCATCTTTTTGTTCATCAGATTTTTGTGACTCATCTTGTTTTTCTTCTTCAGATTCTTCAGGTTTTTGTTCTTTTTCCTGTTCTTCTTTTTCAGCTTCTGACTCACTATCTTTTTGTGGTTCGCTTTCGCTATCTTTTTGATCAGAGGAGTCTTGCTTTTCCTCATTTTTTTCGTCTTGGTTTTGGTCCGAATTTTGTTGCTCTTGCTTTTCTTGGTCCTCATTATTCTCTTGATTTTCTTTATCTTGGTCTTGTTGCTTCTCTTGTTCTTGCTGTTCTTTTAAGACCTTTTGACTGAGGGCATAATTGTGCAAAATATCTTCATCTTCAGATGACAACTTTAACGCCTCACGAAATAATTTACTACTCTCTTCAACATTGCCATTTTCAAATCGTAGATTTCCCATATTATAAAGTGCATGGGCACGTAACTCTTCGTCATCTGATGATAATGCCTGTTCATATTGACGCATTGCTGATTCCATATCACCTGTTTTTGAATGTATATTCCCCAAATTAAAATTTAGACCTTTCATCTCAGGGAATTTCTCTATCAAATTTTCATAATCTTGAATTGCTTGAACCACTTCTGATGAAATCAAAGTAGAATCTTGTGCCATCATCAATGACAGTAAAATAATTATACTTATCCTCATTTTGAGAATCGTCCTTCCCATACCATCTCTTCTTTCGTTCGGGTGGATATGAAAAATTCTGCCAAAAATAAAATGAGTGCAATAATTAAAAAGACTTGAAAACGGTCTTCATATTGAGAAAATACATGTGATTTCAATTCACGACTTTCCATTTCAGAAATTTCATGGATAATGGGGGCAATTGCATTTGCTTGATTCTCTACACGAATATATTTACCGCCCGTTTTAAATGCAATATCATTCAACGTAGAACCATTCAATTTTGAGGTAACAATATTCCCATTGTGGTCTTTCTTAAAATCTTTGCGTTTACCACTCACATCCAAAATGGGAATAGGCCCACCGGTTGCCGTGCCCACACCCATGGTATGTACAATAATTCCACGTTTCTTTGCATCTTCTGCCAACTTCATTACGCGCCCTTGATGGTCTTCACCATCCGAGACCAACACAATCACTTCGTATGTCTCATCTGCTTCCGGAATATTTTCCATGGCTAGTTCAAGTGCCGCCGCCATATCGGTACCTTGTGTGGCAATGATTTTTGAATCCACCGAATTTAGAAATAACCGTGCTGCCGAATAGTCGGAAGTGAGGGGGCAATGTAAATGGGCCGACCCGGCAAACACAATGAGTCCAACACGATCACCGTCAAGTCCATTCATAAACCGAGATAACTCATGCTTGGCTTTTTCAATTCGAGATGGAGATATATCAATGGCATCCATACTGGTGGAGGTGTCTAAGGCAATAATTACATCCACCCCTTTTCGATTTAACTGGGTCAGTTTTGTGCCAATTTGTGGACCTACAGATGCCAATATTATAAATAGAATTCCCAAAATCAATAAACGTGAGCGCAATTTAACACGGCTCAGTTTGACACGATTTAATAAAAATTTGCGTACTTGCTCAGTGCCTAATGACTCCATTTGTTGCCGTAGTTTTCGGCCAGATATTGCATACCAAATTATGACCAATACAAAAGGGATTAACAAATAGAACATTTCTGGGTGCGTATATCGAACCATTAGAGGAGTTTCCCAAAAATGCCACGGGTGGTAACTAAGAATGCCAGTGATAATAATGCGGCGGGAATAGTAAACCATGAATATAGTTCAGTAAAGTTTTGGTATTCCATCACTTCAATTTCAGTCCGCTCAAGCTCATTAATTTCTGAATATACTTTTTGTAATGACTCATTATCGGTGGCTCTAAAAAATTGTCCCCCGGTAATTGTGGCGATTTCTTTCAATGTGGATTCATCCACATCCACCTGAACATTTTGAATGGTTTTTCGACCCCACATATCCGTAACTGGGTATGGCGCCATTCCGTGAGTGCCTGCCGCTACTGTATAAAATCGAATTCCAAATGTGGCCGCCAATTCTGCAGCAGTGATCGGGTCTAACTCCCCAGCGTTATTACTACCATCTGATAATAAAATGGCCACTTTCGAAGTGGCTTCACTATCTCGTAATCGATTAATAGCCGTGGCAATGGCCATACCAATAGCAGTACCATCATGTTCTTTATCTACAATTTCAATTTGTTTGGTAAAATCAGTGAGAATATCCACATCACGGGTAATAGGGCATTGAATATACGACTCGCCGGCAAACACAATAAGCCCCAATCGATCGCCTTCACGCGCCTCAATAAATGACTGTGCCACCACCTTGGCTGCCTCTAAACGGTTGGGCTTAAAATCTTGTGCCAACATAGATGACGACTGGTCAATCACCAACAAAATATCTATAACTTCAGCATTGGTTTCACGAACCGTGTCTGATATTCGGGGGCGCGCCAACGCCACTATCATGAGGGACATAATGATGAGTTTTGTGAAAATTAATCCACGGGCTTTCCACTCCCCCCGACGGATTGCCGCTTTGGGGATAAAGTCAATATTTGAATAGCGAATACTGGCTTCTTCATGGCGACCCTTTTTTAGGTACCACAATAGAATGATGGGCATAGCCACCACACCAAGTAGATAATATGGATGTGCGAATTCCATGCGGTCAGAAGTGTAAATGAATGTTCGTGATGTGAATAAGTTTCATAAATAATTGAATTTTCAGACCCTAAATTTAGGGGGATTATGCCGTTAATAGATGATATCTTTTTTATGCTATTGTGTGGATGTGAGGCGTAATTCTTATTTTTTCAAAATCAGGTCAATAGTTTAGACTTGTTCACAATCAAGACTATTGTTTATATTTCATGTGATGAATACAATTCAATCATAATCTATACGTTTTGAGGAAAGTGCATTCTTTCAGTATAAAACCGTTCACTAAAAACTCAATACGTATTTTTTGTATTAAATTTTTGTTTCTAAAATGAATTCTACCTCACAAAAATAGTGTTGCACCTCCTAGAAAGGGAATGAAATGAAAAAACTCCTGTTACTCTTTGCAATCATATTTGCTTACATGTTCGTCGGAACTTCTTTCGCCGAGGAAACAAGTCCGTCCATTTTCTGAATTCGGGCAAGGTGCTTCCCAAAAATCTTCCTTTCTCGGAAGCTGTTCGAGTTGGCAACACACTCTACCTATCGGGGCAGGTTGGGATTATTCCAGGAACTCTAAAACTTGTATCGGGAGGTCTAGAGGAAGAGACGAGGCAGACAATGGAGAACATCAAGACATCTCTCGAAACACACGGCTATTTAATGGATCATATTGTGAAATGTACGGTTATGTTAGCGGACATAGCCGAATGGTCAGCGTTTAATGGAGTATATAAAACCTTCTTTGTAGATCATTATCCAGCCCGGAGTGCCCTTGGTGCAAACGGTCTTGCACTTGGCGCTCAAGTAGAGGTCGAATGTATTGCTGTCCGAAATTTCGAAAAGTAGTTCGGTCTGGATATCCCCCACTCCACCAGATTATTCTGCAGTTCAGGAAAAACTCAGCTTACTATATAAAAAATAATTCTGCTTATACATTATATGAATATTTTAGAACGGATTTCAAAATAAATACATCAGTTAATATTTTAAATTTTGAAAAAATTGATTTGGCCAGTAAAAATCCAGGTAAACTTGCACAATTTTATAATCAAGTGTTTGGTGTGGTATTCAAAGAAATAACCTATTTTAATTTGGTTCATTATTCTGGCATCATAGGTGGCATTGAATTATTTTTATGTCCCCTTGAACCTGCTGGAGTCAGCAGAGATGCAGAAGGGATTCAGCAATTTCATATTGAAGTTGACGGTAATTTGGAATCAATGATTAGTACTGCAAATAAATTGGGATACACCGTAGAAAAGGCTGATTTTGATAATAACAGAGAGCAAGCCTGTTTTCGTGACCCCGATGGAAATCCCTGGATAGTTTCTGTAAAATGAAAGTACTGCATATAAAACAATCTTTGAGATTTCCCATTAGCTTATTTTTTAGAACGCAAGGAAACAAAGGTGACTGAGAACAAAACCAAACCTACTTCGGTATCAGTGAATGACTTTATTGCAAAGATTGAGAACAACCGCCGTAGATCTGATACACTGATCGCTCTGAAAATCTACAAGGAATTGACTGGACTTCCACCAGTTATGTGGGGACCATCAATTATCGGTTTTGGAATACACCACTACGCTTACAAGAGTGGGAGAAAAGGTACCGTGCCGACGGCTGGTTATTCGCCGGGTAAGGCGAATATGACTTTTTATGTAGGCAACGAGTTCAAAGGCGCAGAAACCCTTTACGCCAGTTTGGGCAAGCATAAGAAATCGGTTGCATGTCTCTATATCAACAAGCTCGATGACGTTGATCTTCAGGTACTTCGTGAAATTATCTCCCGTGATTATACCAAAACGCTTCAATGCTCAAATTGAAAATGAACCAGTCTTTAGTTACATCATTGATTCGTTGGATACATTTCTGTTTATACAACTTTCCATCTTAAATTTGGGCTATGCAATCCACATTATTTCCATCATTATTAAAATCTGATGCTGTCTTTTCTGCTGACCGTGTACATCGCTACGGGCTGTGGCGAGTATGGGATGATTCTCTTCCCAAGGTTCTATTTATTGGCCTAAATCCATCTACCGCTGATGAGCTAAAAAATGACCCTACTATTCGCCGATGTATAGGCTATGCCAAAGATTGGGGTTATGGTGGATATATCATGGGCAATATTTTTGGATTCCGAGCCACTGACCCCAAAGTAATGAAATCAGCCAAAGACCCCATTGGACCTGAAAATAATGAATGGCTACTCAAACTCCATGATGAGGCTGACTTAACCATCGGTGCGTGGGGAAATCATGGTGAGTTCATGAATCGAGGGAAAGCCGTCGTAGATTTAATTCCCGATTTAAAATGCCTAAAAATCACAGGTCAAGGATTCCCCTCTCATCCCCTTTATTTGAAAAAAACACTAAAACCCATCCCCTATACAATTTCATGAAAACTGAATTGAAAATTGTATGTTTTACCGATATCAGTGGTTTCCATGAGATCAGTAAAAATACAGATATTGAAATCCACAAATTCTTAAATGCTTACTATCAACAAGTTGGAGATGTGGCTATTTCTTTATCTGGAGAAATTATAAAATACATTGGTGATTCCATGCTCATTATTTTTCCACCATCTCACCCCAACACTATTGTAGATAAACTGACTCATTTATGCCATGAATTTATTGTGCTTCTCAATAAATTTGGAATAAATAACCACCATCATTTAATGGTGGGATTGGCAATGGGTGAGATAAAAATTGGATCTATTGGACATCCATCAAAAATTCAAAAAGATGTATTTGGATTAACTGTAAATCATGCTGCAATGGCATGCAAATTGCCTGGCATTAGTATTTCACCAAAATCTGTTGTAAAATTCCATGACTAAAATGGGGAGTAATATGAAAATTTGGATAACAATGTTGACCATCATACTGATGTGTGGTTGTGAACCCAGTAAAAGTAATGTAACGGGATCAAATTCTGTCATTGATCTGAATTCTGCCGAATTTGTCATTACGGAAAAGAATGCATATTCAAGTTCATTTCAAGTGAATGGAACCGTGGAGAATACAGGGAATACCACTTACTATCCCGTATGGTATATTGAAGCCGATTTTTATGCGAATGATGAATATGTGCTTAAATTTGGAGGCACCAGTACCTCAATCACCCATTCATTAGAACCAGGAGAGCAGACACTTTGGACACTCAGTTTTTCATCGTCTCAAATCAACGAATCTGATTATGGTGACTTTGCCATCAAAAATATTCGTGCCTATAAAGTGGATTAATTTTCTGAAATAAATTTTGCCACCGAAAATAGGTCATTCTCATTAAAGAAATTCCCTGTCAGTTGTAGCCCAATTGGAAGGTTACTTTTTGATTTCCCTGTGGGAATATTTAGGGCAGGAACTCCTGCCAAACTCATGGGAACGGTACATACATCTGCCATGTACATTTGTAATGGGTCTGTCAATTTTTCTCCACGTTTAAATGGAAGTATGGGCGATGTGGGCGTGAGTAAAACATCCACTTCATTGAATACGGTAGTATAATCATCCCGAATCAATCGCCGAACTTTTTGAGCCTGAGTATAATAGGCATCATAATATCCCGATGATAACACAAATGTGCCTAACATAATTCGTCGTTTCACCTCATCCCCAAAACCACCATTTCGTGAATTTACATACATTTCATGGAGGTCAGTTGATGTAGCTCTATGTCCAAATCGAACACCATCAAACCGAGATAAATTGGTGGATGCTTCGGCAGTAGTGAGAATATAATAGCTGGCAATAGCATGCTCAGTATTCGGGAGTGAAACATCAATAATTTCAAATCCACTATCTTTTAGAAACTCAACTTTTTCAGTTAAGGCGTGGCGAATTTCAGGGTCAATCCCCTCTCCTAAAAATTCTTTGGGAAGTCCAATTCTTAATTTCTTAGTCGTATTTTCATTATAATTAAATGGTTCTACTGGCTCATTGGCAGATGTGGAATCACTTTCATCATGGCCTGCAATAACTTCAAATAGAGAAACTGTATCCTCTACCGTATTGGCAAAAACGCCAACTTGATCAAATGAAGATGCAAATGCGGTGAGGCCATATCGAGATACACGACCATAGGTTGGCTTAAGTCCATAGACTCCACAAAATGATGCAGGCTGTCGAACGGACCCACCGGTGTCACTCCCCAATGCCATATCCACAATGCCTGCAGCCACTGCCACTGCTGAGCCACCACTTGACCCACCAGGAACATAGTCTGTATTATGTGGATTTTTAGTTGGACCATAAACTGAATGCTCATTAGATGAACCCATTGCAAATTCATCCATATTGGTTTTGGCCACAATACTTCCTTGTGCATCAATAATTTTTTGAACCGAAGTTGCTGTATAAACAGAATCATGTCCATTTAATATTTTTGAAGCACATGTGGTGGGGGTATTAATTAAGTTGAGATTATCTTTAATGGCAATAGTTTTGCCAAAAAGTGCTCCATCTGTATTTAATGATGTAACTTTTGAGGATGCAGATTTAGTTAAGTCTGCAGTAATACAATTAAGATGAGATTCCCGTGATATTTTATCACGAGTAGATTTTATTTTTTCGGTGAGTTGATTAACATTCAAAGAATTATTATTTTGAGTCAGTACTATCTTCAACTTCTTTGGCAGCTGATTCAACTTCATCTTTAATGTCTTTCGTGGCCTTTTTAAATTCTTTCAAACCTAAGCCTAAACCACGTGCCAATTCAGGTAGTTTTTTTCCACCAAAAATCAAGATGATAACAAATAAAATGACTAATATTTCCCAAGGTCCAATGCCCATACTTGCTCCTATCTAAAATATCTAAGGAAGTACCACGCAAAGGCCATGCCAATAATACTGGCCACACTAATATCGATGGTAAACCCTGTGGTTAATGTAACAATTTGCAAATTCAAAGTGAAGGGATCCCATCCCAATGGTTTGCTATTCAAAAAGAAATCTCGAACTACGCCGTCTGGAAATGTGAATCCAACAAAGCTACTCAGGGCAGTGCCTGCTGCAGCTCCAGCAAAGAGTACTAAAAATACAAATAGTAGATTTCTTTTCTCATTGGCCTTCATTACATATTCTCAATCACGGACTCAAATATAGCCAATCCATCAGATGAACCCAAAATACTTTCGGCAGCTCTTTCAGGATGTGGCATCATTCCCAATACATTCCGATTTTCATTGAAAATTCCAGCAATATCACCCAAAGATCCATTTGGATTATCATCATAAGTAAATGCAACTTGGTCATCATCCTGCAACTTTTTCACCACATCATCAGATGCGAAAAAATTACCTTGACGATGAGCAATAGGCATATCAAGTTTTTCACCCTTTTTTAAATCTTGCGTGAAAATTGAATTTGTGGATGCCACTTTCAGCGTCACATTTTGACTCAAAAATTTTACATTCTTGTTATTAATTAGTGCACCGGGAAGCAAGCCAGATTCAATCAAAATTTGGAATCCATTACAAATACCCATAACCGGAATACCTTTATTGGCACATCTAATCACTTCATCCATAATGGGTGAAAATCGAGCAATGGCTCCTGCACGGAGGTAGTCACCATAAGAAAATCCACCGGGGACTAAAATAAAATCATAGTTGGCCAAGCTACCTTCTTTATGCCAAATAAAATCCACATCCTTATTCAGGACTTTTCGCATAACATAGTATGCATCATGGTCACAATTTGAACCTGGAAAAACAATAATGGCTGCGCGCATTAGTCCTCCACTATCTCAAATTTATATGATTCAGTATTGGGATTTGAAAGCAACTTTCTGCATGATTCATCAGTAAGGCGTTCTGCTTCTTCTTTGGAAACATTATCAAAATTCATTTCAATAAACTTACCCACTGATACATCATTTATTGCTTCATAACCCATGGAATTCAACGCATGTCCAACGGTAGTTCCTTGTGGGTCCAAAATTCCATCTTTATATCGAATATAAATTTTTGCTCTCATTAACTTTCCTGTGTTTGTGTGGTTAATTCATCTTGAACCATAAAATGTCGCAAAAGGCCAAGAATTATATAAAAACTGACGAATCCAATAAGGACTCGATATTGCTGATCAAATGCAAATGAAATGCCAAATGACAAAACGAAAAAACTTAATCCATATAATCGAAAACTGTTTACTTTTCCTGAATTAAAATTTAGTAATGGAAATTTTGCATATTTAATTTTGGTCACCATCAAAAATGATAATCCCAAAATAATTGGAAGTAATAATCTTGGTTGTGAATATTCAGGGTTTAGTGTTTTCACATGCTCAATAAAAATCACCAATGAACCAATAGAAATTGCATTTATGGGAGTGGGTAATCCAGTAAAATATGCCGAGGGAGTCTCGTCCGAATCCACATTAAATCTTGCCAATCTAATTGCACCTAAAATCAGAGGGGCTGATGCAATTATCTCACCTGAGATTCCAGTCATATTCTGGGTATATAAATTGTAAATCAGTACTGATGGTGCTAAACAGAAAGATACCATATCTGCTAATGAATCAATTTCTTTACCAAAGTTTGATGATATGCCAATGGCACGTGCTAATTTGCCATCTACAGAATCAAATGCGGCTGAAATCAGTATATAATAACAGGCAATTTCATAATTTCCAATCTGTGTATTTAGGATTGATAGAAATCCCATAAATAGATTGATGAGTGTAAATAAACTTGGTAAATGTTGTTTCATAGTTATTCAAATTCTCCAATGATGGAAAGATTTCCTTCTACGATATCACCCAAACTTACATTTATTTTGAAGTTTGGTGGAACGATAATATCAACCCGTGAACCAAAACGAATAAATCCTAATCGTTGGCCTTTTTCGACTACCATTTCAGGATCCATGTAGTTTAGGATTCTCCTTGCGATTAGTCCCGCAATCTGCTTTACCTTGTATTTACTACCGCTCTCCGTTTCAAAGACAATGGCAGTTTGCTCATTATCCATGGATGCTTTGTGATTGAATGCGGCTAAAAATTTACCTCGATTATAGAAAGAGGAAATTACTTTCCCCGTCAATGGCACCCGTTGGCAATGCACATTAAATACAGATAAGAATATAGAAATCTGCTTTGCCTTGCCAATATCAGAGTCTTCAACATCTAAGATTTGGACCACTTTCCCATCGGCTGGAGAAACCATTTGATTGGCCTCACCTGCTGGTATTCTAACAGGGTCACGGAAAAAGTATAGACTGAATAGTATAAATACCCACAATGCAATATTTACACCTTTTAATCCACTTCCACCCATTTCTGAATAGACAGAGAATCCAGTGGTGGCCAGTGCCAATAAAATCAAAGGTACTAAAATGATTTTTCCTTCAGCTGCGATCAAACGGTATACCCTGCACTTTCTAAGTTTTTAATAATACGACTTTTCACATCGCCGACCTGAGGATCAAATTGTTTTCCAGTAAGGGTATGATATAGTTCTACATATCGCTCGGCTAATGTGGTACGAATTTCTTCTGATAATTCAGGAGGTGTACCTTCTCCAGAGAAACCCTTCTCTATCAACCATTGGCGAATGTTCTCTTTATCTAACATGAGTTGACTTTCACCTTTAGTAAATCGAGATTCATACTCTTTCGCCACCCAATATCGACTTGAATCAGGCGTATGAATTTCATCAATTACAATCAATTCACCATCAACAATACCGAACTCATATTTAGTATCTACTAGAATCAACCCTTGTTTGGCTGCCCATTCTTGACCTGCTTTAAACAATGCCAACGCATATTCTTCCGCCTTCGCATACACTGATTCTTCCACCAATCCATTCACAATGGCTTCACGAGAGATTGGCTCATCGTGTAAACCGTATTCTGCTTTGGTAGATGGAGTCAAAAGAGGTTCATCAAACTTTTGGTCCTTCTTCAATCCCTCAGGAAGCATGAATCCATATTGACCATTGATGCCACTGGAATATTCACGCCATAGGCTACCTGTAATATATTGACGAACAATCACTTCTACAGGCAATGTTTTGGCTTTTTTGGCCACTAATACTTGTGGGTCTGGTGTGTCAATAATATGATTTGGTACTAAATCTTTAGTCTTATCAAACCAGAAGTTTGCAATTTCAGAAAGAATCTGTCCCTTAAAAGGTATCGTTCCCAATACGCAATCAAATGCTGAAACACGGTCTGAAGTAATCATTAGAATTTTATCATCGTGAGAAAAATTCTCACGAACTTTACCTTTATAATGCTCACCTAAATTATCAGATTCAAATTCATCTAATGTATGGTTTAATTGTTCAGATATATAACTCATTTTAGGCCCAACCTTTCGAATACTTTGTTAATATTTTTCATTACTTTTTGTAAATCAAATAGATCATCAATATCATCTTCCGAAAGTAAATTCATAATATCTGAATCTGCTTTCAACAATGTTTTAAAATCTTTTTGATGTTCCCACACTTGCATGGCATTTCGTTGAACCAACGCATATGATTCTTCACGTGTGATTCCTTTTTTAATCAATGCCAATAGAACTTCTTGACTAAATATAAGTCCGCCTGTTTTATTCAAATTTTTCATCATATTATCAGGATACACCAGAAGATTTTCCATAAGGACAATCATTTTATTCAGCATATAATCCATGATATTGGTTGAGTCGGGAATTATGACACGTTCCACTGAAGAATGTGAAATATCTCGCTCATGCCAAAGTGCAACGTTCTCTAAAGCTGCATGAGCGTTGGCACGTAGTAATCTCGCAAAACCAGTCATTCGCTCAGTGATAATTGGATTCCGTTTATGTGGCATTGCTGATGAACCCTTTTGCCCCTTCGAGAAAAACTCTTCAGCTTCCAAAACTTCCGTCCGTTGAAGATGCCGAATTTCTACTGCAATTTTTTCCATGGATGCACCAATAATTGCTAAGGTTGTCAAATATTCTGCATGGTGGTCACGTTGCACCACTTGACTGGAAACAGATGCTGCATTAATCCCCAAACGCTTGCACGCTTCTGTTTCTACTTCTGGATCTAAATGCTGATATGTTCCTACTGCACCAGAAATTTTCCCAGTTGCAATACTTTCCACCGCACGTTCCCAACGAACTACATTTCTCCCCATTTCTTCACTCCACATGGCCAATTTTAAACCAAATGTAATGGGTTCAGCATGTACGCCATGTGAACGTCCAATTTGAAATGTTTCTCTATGCTCAGAAGCCTTAACACGCAATACTTGATGGAATGTCTTTAATTTTTCTAAAATTATTTCACCCGCTTCTTGGCACAGAAGCGCAAGGGAAGTATCCAATAAATCTGAAGAGGTCATCCCCATATGAATGAATCGAGATTCTGGACCAATATTTTCAGCTAAGTTGGTCAAAAAGGCAATCACATCATGATGGGTAGTGGCTTCAATCTCATTGATTCTGTCCACAGAAAAAGCGGCCTTTTCGTTTATAACTTTTACCGCTTCTTTAGGCACAACGCCCATATCAGAAAGTACTTCTGTAACGGTAATTTCTACTTTTTGCCATGTGGCATATTTATTTTGATCTGACCAAATCCGCCCCATGTCAGGCGTGGTATATCTTTCTATCATCTAAAATCCCCAGGTTTTTGATTTAGGTTCTTCTAATTGCATATTCGTTTTTATGGATTCACCATCTCGCCATAAGTTGAGATAAACTGAATCTCCCACTTTTAAAAATCCTTCATCGATAATGCGGATAATATCATTGGCCGCATTCACTTTTCGATTATTCACTCGTAAAATTACATCTCCAATTTGGAGCCCTGCCCGTTCACCTGATGAACGCTTTTCTACATCTCTAATCAATACACCATCTTCAGAGGGAAGTCGTAAATATCGTTTAATAAATCGATCTACGGTTTGAACATGAATGCCGGTATTATAATTCCGTTCTACTTTCCCAAATTCTTTTAAATCTTCAAAAACTTCTTTTACTCGATTTACGGGGATTGCAAATCCTATTCCTACTGACCCAGACATTTGCTCAGAGCCTGTCAAAATAAACGTATTAATTCCAATTACGTCTCCATTGGCATTCACCAACGGACCACCACTATTCCCCGGGTTAATTGATGCATCCGTCTGAATCATATCTTGATACACATGTCCCGATTCTTTTAATCCAAAATCTAAATCATAGCCACTAATGATTCCTGCCGTTGCAGTGGGTTGATGTGACACGTCAAAAAGCCCTAACGGATTTCCCAATGCGATGGCCCATTCTCCCACAATCAAATCATCTGAATTTCCCAATACAGAAAAGGGTAATGATTTTCCATCAATTTTTAATACTGCCACATCGGTAAGATTATCAATCCCAACCATTGTAGCATCGTATCGCGCACCTCCCATAAGGGTGACCACAATTTCATGTGCATCTTCTACCACATGAGCATTGGTAATAACATATCCATCTTCGCTAACCAATACACCCGAACCTAAATTATCCACTTTGTATGTTCGTGCATAGGGGAAAAAAAATGGTTCCCAAATCGAGGTGGTTCGCTTCTTCTTTAACTGAGTCACATTGATGCCTACCACCGAAACAGATGCACGCTCAATAGCATTAACAATTGCGGATGTTCGGCTTGAATCAATAGATAAAATTTTATCTTGTTCAGATGTTGGAGAGTCCACCAAATATTTCATGGAGACAACCCACATCAACACAAATATAATTACCACTAATATTCGTTTAGGCATAACTCACTTCAGCCAAATAAAGTCCATGTGCAGGTGCACGTACCACTGCCAATTCTGGATGTTTACCATCCATAAATAATTTAAAATCATCAAGGGTCATTCGCCCCCGCCCCACTTCAACCATGGTGCCCACTAAAAAACGAACCATGTGTTGTAAAAATCGATTTGCTTTCACATGATACGCTAATCCTGTTGGCGTTTTTTCCCACCGAGAATCAAATACGATACACCGCTTGTGCTCAACCTCAGCATTGGCTTTACAAAATGCAGTAAAATCATTATTCCCAACCACTAATGCGGCGCATTCATTCAATAAATTAAAATCCACATTATACTTTAAACACCATGACCGCTGATGGGTAAATGGCGTTTCTTCAGTGACGGTATGATACTCGTATCGACGCTCTTTTGCCGAAAACCGTGCATGAAAATCTGCATCCGTTTCACTGCAAGACATGATTCGCACATCTTTTTCTAAACCACTGTTTAATGCTTTCACCAACTGTTCAGATGTTAATGAAGAATCGATTTTGATACTGGCCACTTGCCCCTTGGCATGCACACCAGAATCAGTACGACCTGAACCGTTTAAGGTTATATTTTCATGGAGGTGAATTTTCTGTAATGCCGCTTCAATATCGCCTTGGACCGTCCGTCCTTTTGCTTGGACTTGCCAACCAAAAAAATGTGTCCCGTCGTACTGCACTATCATTTTGAAATTTTTTATCGACAAAATTGAGAAAATTGACCCCGTTTGAGATGGAAAATTTACGCAGTTTTAGGGCCTTATAGAATGATAAAATTGGAGAATTATTATTTAATTAATAGGACTTTTTGCTCAGCTATTTTATTGTTAGAATTGAGCTTCACGAAGTATAACCCAGAAGGGAAATTTGAAGCATTCCATTGAATGGCATATTGCCCAGGCTGTTGGGTGGTGTTCACAAGGGTTTGAACTAATTCTCCAGCCATAGAATAGATCGAAATATTCACTTCAGAATATATCGCCACAGAGTAGTTGATTGTTGTGCTGGGGTTAAACGGATTTGGGTAATTGGGTAATAATTTAAATTCAAAGGGTGCGAATAGATCATTGGCCAATAATACACCATCACAATCATATTTATCAGCAGGGTATGTTTCACAATCACCTCCATGGCAACCGTCACCACCACACCAGCCACAATCATCGTTTACTAGACTACCACCCCACTCTCCAGTACAATCTAGAGTACAATCATTTGTAGAATCAGTGTCACATGTTCCACACATATCTGAAAATGCAATGCCATCACACTCGCCACTGCAATCAATAATAGCACTACCATTCACATCACCATTGCAATCTGTACAAGTAGCATTTGCGATCAAACCCGTACTACCGCCAGCACAAACGGGATTTATACAATCATCGTATTCTGCACTCCCGCCCCACTCATCATTACAATCTTGAATGCAATCATTGGTAATGTCACTATCACAAACGCCACACATATCTTTTTGCGCCTCACCATTGGCGGTTCCCGAACAATCTAAACATGTGGAATTATCACCTCCGCAGAAGCCACATTCGTCTAAAATATTCTCATCACAATCGCAATAGCCATCTAAAATATCATTACAACCACATTCCCCACTGGGTCCAGATCCATTACAAACTCCACATTCATCGTAAGTTGCACTCCCATTCACTTCACCATTGCAATCTGTACAAGTGTCATTTGCAATCAACCCTGTACTACCGCCCGCACAAACGGGATTTGTACAATCGTCGTATTCAGCACTCCCACCCCATTCATCATTACAATCTTGAACGCAATCATTCGTCGAATCA
>JACKQG010001867.1_pt1 | contig 28489 bp, 14 predicted proteins | sample 8237621 | NCBI WGS metagenome assembly JACKQG01 (sample SAMN15677084, study PRJNA649215) | marine metagenome | biome: marine; feature: Black Sea; material: saline water; isolation source: suspended particulate matter (SPM) from the Black Sea western gyre | collected 2013-06-09/2013-06-10 | depth... | reverse complement strand
GCATCCTACCCGCAACCCGGCCCTTTGCCCATCCAACCCTATGGGACGTCAGTGATTTTAAATCATGTTGATTGAGAGTTTTCTGAAACAAATCGCGTCCCGCTTGACCAAGCGCTTGGCCGGTTCGTTTTATGACTTGGGTGACAGTGGGAGATTCACAGTGTAGGTTGCCACGGTTTTTCGGATGAAACCGATTTCCATGGTGACATTGCTGCTGCTTGGCCAAGCACTTGGCCCAGCGGAGGAGTCGCTTCACCTCGACCAGTACACCCTGGCCAAGGGGCCGGTGGTGATTGAGGGCGTCAGCCAGAATGCTTCCGGCCTCACATACAGCGCCCGGCGAGACAGCCTATTCGTCGTGCTCGACGCGCCGCAGCGGGTCGTCGAGCTGAATCTCGACGGTTCCCTCAAGCGAAAAATCAACCTCAACAAGTTCGACGACACCGAAGGCATCGCGTGGCTGGGTGAAAACCACTTCGCCGTGGCCGAGGAGGCGCGCGGCAACATCGTCCTTGTCGAGCTTGAGCCCAAGGACGGCGGCGTGAGTTGGAAAAAAGCAACGAAGCTGCCGACCGGCATCCAGGTCAACACCACCAACGGCCTCGAGGGCATCGCGTACGACCCCTTGGCCAAGCACTACTTCGTCGCCCGCGAAAAGCGCTCACCGGCCGTCTTCAAGATCATCCCGCCCAAGCCGGAAAGCGACACGCCCCCAACCGCCATTCTCATGAGCCTCGCCGGGCGCGGCCTGCGCGACATCTCCGGCCTGCATTACGACGCCAAGCATAAGCGGCTGCTCATCCTCAGCCACGAATCGGCGTGTGTTGTTGAAGCAAACCGATACGGCATCGAGACCAGCCGCCTGCTGCTGCGCGGCGGCAAAGCCGGGCTCAGCCGAACCATTTTCAAAGCCGAGGGCGTCGCGCTCGACAAGCACGGCACGCTTTACATCGTCAGCGAGCCGAACCAGTTGTTCGTCTTCAAGCCGAAAGGCAAGTAGCGTTATTTGAGGCTCACTGCCGCGCCTGAAACGGGAGCCAGATCGATCTTCAGTGTACTCTCTTTTGTTGCCACATTTTTTACCGCGTCGGGGTAGGACGTCGCCAACACGGTGGCTCCGTTGATACGCCCGTTTTTCAATTGAATCGTTCTCGGTTCGTTCGAAAAATTGAAGACTACAACCGAGCGGTGTTTTCCTTTTTCGCGGCGGTAAGCCAGCGTCATCGCGTCGTCGTCCGCGAGTACGTATTTCAAACTACCCCGAACCCAGTCCGGCCGTTTTTTGCGGAGCGCGATGAGCTGTTTGTGAAACGTGAACATCGCGTCGTCTGCCTTGACCGGGATCGGCTCATGGCGTTTGCCATCGGGCGTGAACACCTGCGGCCGATGCGGCACGTCCCTCCAGATGATCGGCTTGCGGCAGTCGGGATCGTCTGCGCCCCACATGCCGAGTTCGTCGCCACTCCAGATGTGCGGAGCACTGATGAACGAAAACTGGTGCAGCAACATCATGCGCATCTCGCGTACGACGCCCGCATCGGGTGGTCCGAGCTGGAGCGCCTTGTTGCCGCGCGCGCCCATCCGGTATTTGTACTTATGCTTGTTTTGAAACGACGTGCCAAACCGTGGGCTGTCATGGCTCGCAACGAGGTTCATCATGTTTTGTGACTGTGCCGGGCTGTAGCCCGCGTAGACGCGGTTCATTTCGGCAACGAAGCCGCTCGGCTTGAGGCCGCCCTCTGCGTTCGCAAACAACCGCCGTGCCGGTTTGTACCACTGGTAGTGCATGACCGAGTCAAAAATGTCGCCCTGCAAAAACGGTCTCGGATCCATCAGCTCGTCGGGCCACTGGGTCCACCATGCCTCGCCCAGTAACAGTGCCTCGGGGTTGATCTCGCGGACGAATTTTCGGTAGTCACGCCAGAAGCCAAGTGGCACGTGCGTGGCGACATCCAGCCGAAACCCGTCGATCCCGTCGCTTGGGTCGCCGTCGCCGTTCGGGTCCAGCCAACGGCGGGTGATGTTGAATGCGTGCGCCTTGACCTCCGGGTGCAGGTCTCCCTCGAAGACGTGACCGTGCCCTTCGCGCTTGCCGGACACGTTGACCTTTTTGAGTTCTGGCAAGGTCTTCACCCCCAGCCAGCCTTTGAAGTGAAACTCGTTTTCAGGGGTCTCCGGATCGTCAAAGGAAACGATGTCGTACCAGTTTCGGAACCGGCTTTTGCCCTGATTTTTCACGAGGTCTTTCCATGCCCAGAAGGTGTTGCCGGTGTGGTTCCACGAATAGTCGATAATCAGCCGCATGTCGCGGCGGTGCACTTCGCGGATGAGTTTCAGGAACAGTCGATCGGCCGCCGTCCATTTCCAAGTGGCCGGGTCAGCCGGGTCTTCGGCATCGATGATCGCGGTGTCGCCAGCCGGGTCCGGCCCGAACGTACGGTCGATGTGCCGGTAGTGACGCGCGTCGTATTTGTGCAGCGAAGGTGAGTCGTTGAGCGGGTTAAAGTAGATAGCGTTAATGCCGAGTTGCTGCAGGTAATCCAGTTTATCGAGCACTCCCTGAAGATCGCCGCCAAACCGGCGGGCAGCGGCCAGTTGATGAAAATGATCCCCCTTGCCCTTGGCCCAGTCCTCCTGTTCGTACCAGTCCTGATGCCATGGGGTGATCTTCCAGCCTTCCGGAACGAAGCCCGGGTACGAGCCTTGCATATACTCCGGCCGGGGATCGTTCGACGGATCGCCGTTGCGAAATCGCTCTACGAATATCTGGTACCATATCGCATCCCGCGCCCAGCCCGGTGGCTGGTCAAACGGAGCCGCTTGGCCAAGCGCTTGGCCAAGGGCAACCCAAGCGAAGACGCATACCAGCCAAGCCTGTCCTTGTCGTATAAATAGTTTCATCCGCCGGTTAGTCGTTCATCCGTTCGATGATCGACGTGGTTGATTTACCGGGCACGAACGGGATGATCGCGATCTCTCCGCCGCCAGACTCCACCGCCTCGCGCTCGTCAGCCACCAGCGTCTCCGGCGTGTAGTCGCCTCCCTTCACGTAGACATCCGGCTTGGCCAAGCGCAGAAAATTCACTGCGCGTTTTTCAGGGAAAATCGCTACGGCTCCGACCGAGGCCAACGCGGCCAAGACCAGCGCGCGATCCGCCTCCGCGTTCAGCGGCCGGCTTGGCCCCTTGAGTTCACGCACGGATGCATCGCCATTGCAGCCAACCAGTAGCACGTCGCCGTGTGCCGCCGCCTGCTCGAGGTAGGTCACGTGCCCGGCGTGGAGCAGGTCGAAGCAGCCATTGGTCACCACCAACCGTTTGCCGGCCTCGCGGAGTTGCTCACGCCAGGCGTGCAGTTGCTCGAGCGACAGAATTTTTTCGCGTGCACTCATCAGCGGCCGAGCGTACATGCGGCAGGCTCAATAGCCAATCGCCGCGCCGTCTTTGCGGGCCTCGGAGCCGCCGTGAAGCAAGTCGTTTTTGTGGTCGATGAAAATCGCCTGATAGCCGCCGCCCGCGCCGCCGCGACTGACGTTGTGCCCGCGTTTTTTCAACTCCGCGACGACTTCGTCGCTGACACCGCTCTCGACGATCAAATGGCCGCCGTCGGACATGATGTCCCCGGTTGGCGTGTCGGAGCCGTCGTGGCGCACGCGCGCCGCGTCCGTGGCCTCCTGTACGTTCATGCCATGGTCGAGCATGTTGACGAGCACCTGCGCGTGGCCCTGTGGCTGCATGTCGCCGCCCATCACGCCAAACGACAACACCGGCTTGCCGTCCTTTGTGACCATCGCGGGGATGATCGTGTGGAACGGGCGTTTGTTCGGCTCGAGCCGGTTGTGATGTTTCTCGTCCATCGCGAACAGCGTGCCCCGGTTTTGCATGGTGAACCCGACATTGCCGGGCACGTGGCCAGAGCCAAACCCGTAATACGTGCTTTGGATGAGCGACACCACGTTGCGATCCTTGTCCACTGCGGTGAGGTAAATCGTGTCGCCGTGCTTGAGCCGGGGATCGCCAGCCGGCACGCGCTGCGCCGCCTTGGCCATGTCGATCCGCTTGGCCTGCCGCTCAGCGTATGGCTTCGAGATCAGCTCCGCGATCGGTAGATTTTTCTCCACCTGCGGGTCGGCGTAAAACTTGGCCCGATCCGCGAATGCCAGTTTTTTAGCCTCGGTGAACAGGTGAATGTAGTCGGCGGAATTGTGCCCCATCGCGGCGATGTCGTGCCGGTCGAAGATGTTCAGGATTTGCAGTGCGGCGATGCCCTGCCCGCTCGGCGGCAGTTCCCAGATGTCGTGCCCGCGGTAGCGGGTGCTGACCGGCTCGATCCAGTCCGAGGTGTGCCGCTTGAGATCCTCCATCGTGATCAGGCCGCCGACCGACTCGCTGTAGCGCACCATCTCCTCGGCGATCCAGCCCTCGTAAAACACCTTCGCGCCCTCTTTGCCGATCGCGCGGTAGACCTTGGCCAAATCGCGATTGGTCATCCGTTCGCCTTCTTTTGGTGCCTTGCCATTTTTGAGAAACGCTCGGCTGGCGGTTTTTGTTTCGCTCAAAATTCCTTCGCTGCCACCCCAGTAGCCGGCGATGATTTGGGTGACCGGAAAACCGTCCCGTGCGTAGCGAATCGCCGGCGCAAGCGTCTTGGACAACGGTAGTTTGCCAAACCGGTCGTGCAGCATTTGCCAACCGGAAACGCACCCCGGCACCGACCAACTCAGCGGTCCCTTGAGCGGGATGCGCTCGTGCCCGCGTTCGCGGATCAACTCCCGCGAGATGCCAAGCGGCGAGCGTCCGCTGGCGTTGAGGCCGTACAGTTTCTGCGACTTCGCGTCCCACACGATCGCAAACAAATCGCCACCGATGCCGCAGCTCATCGGCTCCACCACACCGAGCACAGCGTTGGCCGCGATGGCGGCGTCGATCGCGTTGCCGCCCCGCTTGAGGACGTCCACACCGGCCTCGGCGGCGAGCGTGTGGCTGGTGGCGACCATCCCGTTGGGTGCCATCACCACCGAGCGGCTGAGTTTGGGATCGCCGTACGGCCGGTCGTAACCGGCACCGAGAAGTGGGGAGTTGGCCATAACTGGAAAAAGGAGCAGCAAGGCCAAACGCTTGGCCAAGCGGCGGCAACGGCCGTTCGCCCGGCGGGAGGAGTGTGGTTTTGTGTTGCGCATGGCTTCGGCGACATTGTCGGCACATTCGCTTGGCCAAGGCAAGCCGCCGGCGTTTTGAAGTTGCCAAGCGCCTGGCCAAGCGGGAGAAATCGCAAGCGCGATGGTACTCCCGAAACAGGTGGAACAGTTTGACGCCCTGCTGCAACAGCCCGAGCCGGTGCTGGCTCTGGCTCCGATGCAGGACGTCACCGATTTGCCGTTTTGGCGCGTGATCGCCGGGCGCGGCGGGGCGGATGTTTACTTCACCGAATATTTTCGGGTGCATGCCGACTCGCGATTGGAAAAACCGATCCTGCGCTCGATCACCGAAAACCCAACCGGCCGGCCGGTCGTCGCACAAATGATCGGCAACAGCATCCCCGACCTCGTGCGCACCGCGCGAGAGCTGCAGCGGCATCCCATCGCCGCAGTCGACCTCAACCTCGGCTGCCCCGCACCGATCGTTTACAATAAATGCGCCGGCGGCGGTTTGCTTCGCGAGCCGGAACGCATCGACCGCATCCTCGGTGCGCTGCGAGACGCGGTGGAAACGCGCTTCACCGTCAAGACACGCCTTGGCTTCGACGACCCGGCGGTGTTCGACGAGTTGCTCCCGGTTTTCGCCAAACACGACCTCGACCTGCTCACCGTCCACGGGCGCACGGTCAAGGAGATGTACCGCAGCGCCGTGCATTACGACTTCATCTCGCGCGCAGCCGAGGCGATGGACTGCCCGGTCTTGGCCAACGGCAACGTCTACTCGGCAGCCAAGGCCGAGTTGGTGCTGCGCGAGACCGGCGCGCACGGCCTGATGGTTGGGCGCGGCGTCATCCGCAATCCGTGGCTGTTCGCGCAGATCCGCCGGCACCTCGGCGGCGAGCCGCCCGCTTGGCCAAGCGGCCGCGACGTGCTCGACTACGTGACTGACCTGTTCGAGATGACCGCCCCGGCGAACTACATCGAAAAAAGCCAGGTGCACAAAATGAAGAAATACATGAACTACTTCGGCTTGGGCGTGGACGCCGAAGGACGCTTTTTGCACGACATCCGCCGCGCCCAAACCAAGGCCGACTTTTTCGCCGTCTGCCGCGAACACCTCGACCACGACGAGCCAATGCCGCTCGAGCCGTTCTCGCCTGAGTTAAAAACCACCGACGTCGTCGCCGGTTGCCATACGTAGGGGAAGGGAGGGACGAGTTCCACCTCGTCCCATCCTCTATAAATGGGGCAAGGTGGAACTTGCCCCTCCCAGCCGTTCCTTGCGTGAGGGGCGGTTTGCCGGTACGTTGTCCGGCCTGCGATGACGCTGACTGAGAAAATTTTGGCCCGGGCAGCGGGCAAGGCCGGGGTGAGTGCCGGCGACAACGTCTGGGTGAACGCCGACACGTTGATGACGCACGACGTCTGCGGCCCCGGCACGATCGGGGTGTTCAAGCGCGAGTTCGGCGAGGAGGCCAAAGTTTGGGACTCGAACAAAATCGTGATCATCCCGGACCATTACATTTTCACCTCCGACTCGCTCTCCAACCGCAACGTGGACATTTTGCGCGAGTTCGCGAAGGCGCAGGGGCTGCCGTACTTTTACGATGTGATCGACGACGAGGACGGCAAGTGGCAGTTCGACGCCTCGCAAGGGCTGCTCAAGCGCCAGTACGGCTCGCGTTACGCCGGTGTCTGCCACACGGCACTGCCGCAGAAGGGGCATCTTCGGCCCGGCGAGATTTTGTTCGGCACCGACTCGCACACCTGCATGGCCGGCGCGTTCAACCAGTTTGCCACCGGCATCGGCAACACCGACGCCGGCTTCGTGATGGGCACCGGCAAGCTGCTGATCAAGGTGCCGGAGACGATGCACTTCCGCCTCGAGGGCGAACTGCAGCCGGGCGTCATGGCCAAGGACATCATCCTGCACGCGATCGGCGAGATCGGCTTCGACGGGGCGACCTACCGCGCGATGCAGTTCGACGGCCCGGGCGCATCCGGCCTGTCGATGGACGACCGCATGACCGTGGCCAACATGGCGATCGAGGCCGGCGGCAAGAACGGCATCTTCGAGTACGACGACAAAACCGGCGCAATGGTCGACGAGCGAACCCAGCTCAACGGCACGAAGAGCGACTACGAGCCGGTCGAGCGCGACGCCGACGAGACGTTCGTTTACGACACGACGATCGACCTGGGCGCACTCGAGCCGACCGTGGCGTGCCACCCCGATCCCGGCCAGCGCAAGCTCGCCCGCGAGATGAGCGACATGAAGCTCGACCGCGCCTACATCGGCTCCTGCACCGGCGGCAAGACGACTGATTTTTTGGCGTTCGCCGAGGTGGTGCGTGGACAGGAGGTTCGCATCGACACCTTTGGCGTGCCGGCTACCCCGGAGATTGTCAACGACCTGCAGACCACCGAGTGGGACGGCAAATCTGTTTGGAACATCCTCACCGACGCCGGGGTGCGCATGACCGAGAACGCCGGCTGCTCCGCCTGCCTCGGCGGGCCGGTCGATACCTTCGGCCGCATGAACGAAGGCGGCATGAAGTGCATCAGCGCGACCAATCGCAACTTCCCCGGCCGCATGGGCAGCAAGGAGAGCGAAGTGTTTCTGGCCAGCCCGGCCACCGTCGCCGCCAGCGCCCTCGCCGGCCATGTCGCCGACCCCCGCGACTACCTGAACTAACCCTGATTGGCCAAGCGGGTTGTGGTTTTCATTGGCTTGGCCAAGCGGATATGCTATGGTTTTCCGAGTCAGTCATGCAAACGATCACCTTGGGAGAATCCGGCCTGGAATGCAGCCGCCTGGCCTACGGTTGCTGGCGTGTGACGGGTGTGATCACCCATCCGCCAATCGACGACGAGCATGAGAAAAAGGGCCGCGACGCCATCATTGCCGCCTACGAGGCTGGCTACACGATGTTCGATCTCGCGGACATTTACAGCGACGGACTCGCCGAGGAGGTGTTCGGCCGCACGCTCAAGAACGTCTCCGGCATGCGCGACCAACTCGCCATCACGACCAAGTGCGGCATCCGCCAAAAGGGTGAGCCCAACAAGGACTCGCCGCATCGCTACGATCTCTCCCGCGAACACATCGTCGCCTCCTGCGAGGCCTCACTCAAGCGCATGGACATCGACTGCATCGACCTGTACCTGCTGCACCGGCCGGACTATCTGCTGGAACAGGAGGAAGTGGCCAAGGCGTTCGACGAACTGAAACAAGCCGGCAAGGTGCGCGAGTTCGGCGTGAGCAATTTCACCGTCGATCAACTCGACCATCTGCAGGCGGCCTGCTCGATGAAGCTGATTTGCAACCAAGTCGAACTGAGCCTCTTACACTACGACGCCCTCGAGGACGGGTCGCTCGACTACTACCAGCGCCACGGCATCACGCCGCTCGCGTGGAGCCCGCTCGCGCAGGGCAAACTCGGGGCGGAGGCACCCGTCTCACTCCGCAAAGCCAACCACACACAGGAGCAAACCGTGCGCGACGCGCTGCACGTCGTGGCGTTGCAGGAGGAGTGCAGCCCGACCGCCGTCGCGCTGGCGTGGTTGATGCGGCACCCGGCCGGCATCGTGCCGATCGTGGGAAGCACCAACCCCGACCACATCCGGGACGCCACCAAGGCGGACGGGTTGCGGCTCTCCCGCGAGGAATGGTATCGCCTGATGGAAGCCGCCGCCGGGGAACCGCTGCCCTGACTGGGGCATCCCGAATTCCTGCCCGTCCCCGTGAGCCAATCTGGCCTTTCCCCCCGTTGGCAGGCAGTATCCCGCCCTGCCGGGTGCGGAAGCCACGCAGCGGTGCGCAAATTGCCCACGTGAACGGAGAGGCAACAGGACGAACACACCTGTATTTGTGAAACACCCCTCGTGGCACCCGGGGTGCTTGAAATGCGTTTGCCAGTGACCAACCGCCTGTTTTTCCTGACCGCACTGTTATCCGTTGCCGCCTTGGCCAACGGCTCGGTGGTCATCAATGAGATTTATTACAAGCCGGCCGACAAGACCTCCCCGGAGGAGTTTGTCGAACTCCACAACCGCGGCCCGGTGGCGGTGAACCTGTCCGGCTGGCAATTCACGCAGGGCATCGACTACACGTTCCCGCAGGGAACCAAGCTGGAACCCGGCGGGTACCTGGTCGTGGCCGAGGATCCCGCGAGACTCAGGGCCGTGTTTGCCGCCGGAGCGCTTGGCCCGTACAGCGGTCGCTTGGCCAACGACGGGGAGCGGCTGGTGCTGCGCGACCAGCTGGGCAATGTGGCCGATACGGTGGAGTACGGCGGGGAGTTCCCTTGGCCGGTGGGGCGTGAGGATGGTGGGTCGATCGAGTTGATTCATCCGGCCCTCGACAACGACCTCGGTGGAAGCTGGCGGCTCTCGACCGTTGAGGCGGGGCAAGACGGGGCACCATGGGAGGAGACTGTCTTCATCGACCACAACGACCGGCAGTGGCGGTACAAAAAAGGCACCTCGCCGCCAAGCGGGGGCGCTGCGTGGCGGACCATTGGCTACAGCGAAAACGGCGACTGGGAAACCGGCCGCACCAGCATCGGCTACGGCGACAACGACGACCAGACGCGTCTGGATGACATGCGGAACAATTATTCCACCGTCTATCTGCGCCACAAGTTCCACGTGCCGAATCCCAGCTCTGTGCCGGCGTTGCGCCTGAAGCTGTACGTCGACGACGGCTGCATTGTCTGGATCAACGGGCGGGAGGTGGCGCGGCGGCACGTTGCCGGCGGTGCGATGCGGCACGACTCCACCAGTGGCGTCGCCGACCACGAACGCGAGTGGGAGCTGATCGACCTGCCCGACCCCGGTTCCTTTCTGGAAAAGGGCGACAACGTCATCGCCGTTCACGTGATCAACGCCACGCTGGGCAGCAGCGACCTGTCGATCGACGCAGTGCTGCTCGTCCCGCCCCGGTCCCCGGCAGCGGCCAGCCCGACGCCGGGCGAACGCAATTCCGCCTTCGCCGTGAACGCCCCGCCGCAGATACGGCAGGTGGCCACCACCCCCCGGCAGCCTGCCGCGAACCAGCCATTTCAGGTCAGCGCGAAAATCACGGATCCCCACGGGGTGGCGACTGTGCAACTGCATTATCAAGTGGTGGCGCCGGGCGACTATCTCCCCGCCTATCTGCCGCTGACCCACTCGAGTCTGCTCTCCGATGCCGGCCAGCCGCTTCCCGTCAACCCGGAGTTTGAGTCCGCGCAAAACTGGCGGACCCTCCCCATGCGCGACGACGGACGGGAGGGGGACGCCGCCGCGGGTGACGGGGTCTATTCGGTGCGCGTTCCCGGGCAGGAGAACCGCACGCTATTCCGGTACCGGATCACCGCCTCCGACGGGACAGCCTCGGTGCGGATTCCTCTCCCGGCCGATCCATCGCTGAATTTTGCGGCGTTCGTGTACGACGGCGTGCCGGCCTACAAGCCGACGAGGCGCACCGTGCACCCGGACGGCCTGGGACATGCCTACCCGGCCGAGGTGATGCGCGCGCTGCCGGTCTACACGCTGATCTCGCGCAAACGGGATTTCGACCAATGCAACGCCTACAGCTCGAACCAGATCCCCAAGTCGAAGAGTGAAGCCCGCAGCAAGTTCAACTGGGAGGGCGCGTTCGTGTACGACGGGGTGGTGTACGACCACATCCGCTACCGCCTGCGGCAGGCCAACGACCGCTACGGCGGCGGCGGCAAGCGGTCGATGCGCTTCCGGTTCAACCGCGGCCACTACCTGCAGGCGAAGGACAATCACGGCGAGGCGTATCCGGTCAAGTGGCGCACACTCAATACGGGGAAAATGTTCGACAACAAGCGCGTCGGCAACTTCGGCCTGACCGAAAGCGCGAACTCACTCCTCTGGAACCTGCTCGGTGTGCCGGCGCCGCACACGCATTTTTTTCATTTCCGCGCCCTCACCGGCCCGGCCGAGGCCCCGACGAATCCCAACGGCCAATACACCGGCGACTTCTGGGGGATGCACCTCGCCATGGAGGATTACGACGCGCGGTTCCTCGAGACCCACCAACTGGAGGACGGCAACCTGTACAAGCTCAAGGACGGCGTCTTCGACGGCAACAGGGTCAAGCGCAACCAGGGGCACACCGCCGTCACCGATGACCGGGACTTCCAAAACGTCCGCCAGCAGCTCCGGCCCACGCGCTCCGTCGACTGGCTGCGCGCACACGTGAACTGGGATCTCTGGTACCGCTACCACACCGTCTGCGAGGCCATCCGGCATTACGACTACTGGCCGCGCGACTCGCATTCCAAGAACCGGGCCTGGTATTTCGAGCCCAGCGCGGAGACGCCGCTGGGCCGCCTGGCGGTGCTGCCGTGGGATGCCGACGCCTCGTGGGGACCGAACTGGGGTCTAGGCATTGACTACCCGAAAAACGCAATCGCCTCCGGGCAGGACACCGCGACGTTCCGACAGGAGTACCGCAATGTCATCCGCGAGTTTCGCGACCTCGTCTGGAGGGAGGAGGTGCTCAACCCGGTGATCGACCACATGGCCGGGAGGATCGGCGAGTTCTCGATGGCAGACCGCGACCGCTGGCGTTCCGCCCCAAACGGTCGGGACTTCGGCCCGATGGAAACCAAGGTGCGGGATATGAAAAACTTTGCCTTCCGGGGCTGGTCCGGCAACACCGGCCCCACCGTGCCAAGCGGCGGGCGGGCGGCTTATCTGGATCAACTGGCCAAGGCAGAGGGGGACTCGACGCGCATTCCCCACACGCCGACCGTCGCGTACAAGGGGCCGTCGGGGTATCCGGCCAACGCCCTGTTTTTTGAAACCAGCCCCTTCTCTGACCTGCAGGGGGCCGACACGTTCGCCTCGATCCGGTGGCGCATTGCCGAGGTGGATGCCGATTACGACCCCGCCGCCCGGCCGGCCCGCCTGCCGCTCTTCGAGTGGCGCGCCGTGTGGGACTCCGGCGAGCTGGCCGAGTTTAATCCGCGAGTGCACATCCCGCCGTCTGCGGTTGAGCCGGGCAAAACCTACCGCGTGCGGGCGCGATTCCGGGACGACTCCGGGCGCACCGGCCATTGGTCGGCCCCGGTGGAGTTCGCCGCCGCCGCCCCGTCGATCCGCCCGCTCCGGGACGCCCTGCGCATCACGGAAATCATGTACCACCCGGCTGGCAATCCGGACGCCGAGTTCATCGAGGTGCAGAACATCGGCTGGAGCAGCCTCGCGCTCGGCGAGCTGCGCTTGGCCGGCGGGGTGACGTTTGATTTCTCGGAGGCCGGCATCCGGCAACTGGAGGCTGGCCAGCGACTCGTCATCGCAAAGAACCCGGAGCTGATCCGGGCGACACCGGGAGGCCGGCAGGCAACCGTGCTTGGCCCGTGGACCGGAAAACTGTCGAACAACGGCGAGGCCATCCGGCTGGAAACCGCGTGGGGCGAAACGGTGTTCTCGGTCGCTTACAAGGGAAGCTGGCACCGCCAGACCGATGGCCGGGGGCTGTCGCTCGTTCTGCGCGATCCCGCCAGTGCTGAAGCCGCCTGGTCTGCCAAGAGTGGCTGGATACCCGGCCTGTTCCCCGGCGGCTCCCCCGGCCGGGGCGACGACGAACTGGCTGGGCTGGACTCCCCCCTGTGGATCAACGAGGTGATGGCCGGAAGCGACGGCTGGGTCGAGCTGTTCAATCCGGCTGGCCAAGCGGTGAACATCGGCGGCTGGTTCCTGAGCGACACGCCGGCGCGCTTGGCCAAGTTCCGGCTGCCGGCCGGCCTGGCCGTCCCGCCCGCCGGATTTCTCCTGCTCGAGGCCAAGCGGCTTTACGGCCAAGCCGGCACTCCCGGGCGTTTCGAAATTCCGCTGACGGGTGGCTCGCTGTATCTGTCGCAGATTGATCGTGGCCAATTGACCGGCTTGGGCGCAACGGCCCGCTTCGCCCCATTCGAGGGCACAGCTTCCCGGGGAAGAAAACAGGCCGACCCCGGCGACAGCGTCATGGTGTCCCTCCCAATCCCCACTCCCGGCGAGCCCAACACGCCGGGCAACGCAGTCGACCGGCCCGAGTTGGTGCTGGCTCGCGACTTCAGCCAATTGGAACTGCGTTTCCACGCCCAACCCAACCAGGCTTACGCCATCGAGTCATGCGACCGTCTCGGGCCGGGCGAATGGAACACCGTGCGCTCCGTCGCCCCGAACCCAAACGGCGGTGAAGTGGTGGTGCGCCAACTGATCGAAAAAGCCCAGCCGGAGCGATACTTCCGGCTGCGCGTGTTGCCGTAGACCGATTCCGATGCAAACCGCCTCCACTGCGTCCCAGTTTTGTTTCGCCATGCTGGCGATCCTGCTCGCCGCGCTTGGCCAAGCGCGGGTCAGCGGCGGAATTGTGGTCGAGGGCATCGCGGACAGGCAGGTCGCCAACGGCCCCGTCCGCATCCGCGTCAACCAAACCGGCAGCGCCCCGGCGGAACATCGGCTCGACGGCCAGCGCATCCCCGCCGGAATCTGGCTGGACGTGACCGACCCCGGCTACCACGAGCTGCACTCGGTTGAGCGGCCGCCCGGCCCCGGCGGGGAACAATCCCACTTGGTTCGTTTCGTAATCCAGTCCGCGCGCGGCCAAGCAGAGTGGGCGCTGCCGCCGTGGACCCCGCTGCCCCCGGTCGCCTCCGGCCAAACGCTCGACGCGAACGCCGGGGACGCCGTCCGGCTGGAGCTGTTCATGCCGGCCCGATTCCCAACCGGGCTGCCGGTGCCGGTGGTGGCATTGGTGACGGATCCGCAAAGCCGGCGCATGAACTTTACCGGCCCGCTCGAGGGCGGCTCCGGCATCGCGATGAAGCGGGGCGTCGGCTCCGGGTTGCTGCCATCGGGCCAGTCGAAAAAACATCTCTTCAACGCCGGGCCGTTCAGCGCAGAAAAAAACATCACCATCGATGAAGCCAAGTGGCAGGCTGTTCAGGGCGACATCAAAAAAACAACGACTTGGAAACAGGAAACCAGAATCCATGTGACCTCCGACCTGACCGTCGCGGAGGGCGCCACCCTCGTCGTTCAAAGCGGATGCGTCATCAAGCTCGCGCCGAAGGTTGAAGTGACCGTGCTGGGCCGGCTCGTCATCGACGGGACACGCGAGTCGCCGGTTGTCTTTTGCCCCGAGTCGCCGGACGCACCGTGGGGAGGGATTACGCTGCGAGGCGGGGCGGCGTCCGTGGCGGCGAGGTGGGCGTTCGTCACCGGCAGCGGAGGCAACCCGTGGTGGTTCGTGGCCAACAACGTCCCCGGCACGCACCGGAACGAGCAGGCCGCGTTTTTCCTCGGCGACGGGGCCAAGGGGGCGTTCTCGGACTGTTTTTTCATCGACAACGCCGGGCAGGCGTTCCACGGGGAGGACGCCCAACTCACGCTGAACCGGTGCGTGGTGCAGCGGTGCCAAACCGTCGGCCAGTTCAACGGCGGCTCCGTGACCATCCGCGACAGCGCGCTGCTCGATTTCCCGAGTGACGATGAAATTTACGAGGACGGAGACCACGACGCGCTCTATTTCACCCTCGGCGAACACGAGGTCACCGGCACGCTCATCGGCTGGTGCAAGGACGACGGCATCGACGCCGGCGGCGATTCGCCGGGCACGGTGACCGTTTCCGGCTGCTGGATCGAGAGCTGTTTTCACGAGGGGCTGGCGTTGTCCGGCGCCGACAAGATCGTGCGCGTGAGCGACTCGGTTCTCCTCAACTGCGGACAGGCGGTCGAGGCCGGATACCTCTCGCCAAACGTCACCCTCGAGCGCTGCCTGCTCACCGGCAACGGAGTCGGCGCGCGCTTCGGCGACAATTACGCCGGCGGCCACCTTGGGTTCCTGGCCATGAACGGCTCCGTCTCCATTTTCAATCAGCGCGACGTCTGGGGCCTGAGCCGCGACCTGTGGACGGAGAAAATCTCCCGGATGAAAATCGCGGGCAATCATCTTTCCCGGTTGCACAATTTGTTCCCTGACAACCCGCCTTGGGCATCTGCCGATCATGCCGCGTTGCTCGCGCCTTTTTTGTCCGGCTCCCCGTTCGTGCCCGGCGTCGGTTTCCGTGGGTGGGACCGGCCTGTCGCCCCGGGCCGCATCACCGTCGGCCTGAGCCGCCCCGCCGCCAAGCCGGTGCAGGTTCGTTTCAAGATCCGTGCCGTGGATCAAAACGGGGAGGCCGGCAACGCGGTCGCGGACGGGGTTCTCGAGTTCCAAGCCGGGGAAACGGCGAAGGAAATCTCGCTGCAACTCCCCGGCATCGCGCACACAGATTCGTTCCGGGTTGAATTGTCGGAGGCCGTGAACGGCGAATTGACCGGCCCGGCGGCCGTGCTGTTCCAGTCCGGGGAATCCGGCGTGCCGCGAACCTGGATCGCGGAAAAGTCTGCCCGCTGGAAATGGCTCAAGGGCGCGAAGGAGGCATCCGAGCCAAGCGACGCATGGAAGGCTCGCGGTTTTGACGACAGCCAATGGCCGGCCGGCGCCACGCCGCTTGGCTACGGCCGGGAGGGCGTGCAAACCGTACTGGATGACATGCGCAACAATTACACCACCGTCTATCTGCGGCATGAGTTCGCGCTTGGCCAAGCGGACGTCTCGGGGTCGCTGCGGCTCGCCGCGACGTACGACGACGGCTTCGCCCTCTGGATCAACGGGCAGGAGTTGGCCCGCGTCGGCCTGCCGCCGGGGGAGCTGCCGTTCAACGGCAGGGCCAGCGAGTCCGACTTTGCGCCGAGGGAATGGGGCGCCGTTTTCCCCGCCGCGAACATCCCGTCACTCGCGGCCGGAAAGAATATCTTGGCCGTGCACCTGTTCAACACGCGGCCGGACAGCACCGATTTGTATTTTGACCTGTCACTCACCGCGAGCCAAGCCGCAGATGCGGACGCGGATCATCTCCCCGACGATTGGGAACAGCGCATCGTCCGGGCCAGGCCGGATGATGCCTTGTCGGGGATCGGCGACGTCCAGCCAAGCGACGACTTTGACGGGGACGGCTTGGCCAACCGCTGGGAACTCGCGGCGGGAACGGATCCGGCCAACCCATTCAGTGCGATCCGCCTTGAGGCGTTGCGCGGGCACGACGGGATCGCCCTGCTCCAATGGCAGGCCAAGCCGCACCGGGTGTACCAGCTCCAGCGCAAACGCCGCCTGACTGGCGGTGCACCGTGGGAACTCGTGAAGCAGTTCCAGCCGGTTTACGCTCCGGGCGGTGAAACCAAGGTGGCCCGCCTGGACCCGCTTCACCCGGACTCCGGCTTTTTCAGGCTGCGCCTGCTAACGGAGGAATAACGGCATGGCATTCCAACATCAAACAACCATCGAGCTAGGCCTGCGCGCCGCACCGCGGTTCCGCCGCTTGGCCAAGCGGGCCATGCTGTTTGCCGCCTGCGGAGTCGCCGCTTGGCCGCTGCTCGGCGGCGTGGTGATCAACGAAATCCATTATCACCCGGCGTCCGAGGATGTCCGCGAGGAGTTCATCGAGCTGCATAACACTGGCGACAAACCGGTCGACCTCGACGGCTGGTCGCTGCGGCGCGGGGTGCGGTTTGATTTCCCCAAGGCCACCGTGCCGGCGCGTGGCTACCTCGTCATCGCCGCGGACGGGGACGTGTTCGCGGCTAAGCATCCCGGCGTCCAGCCCGTCGTGGCCGGGTGGAACGGGCAGCTGAGCAACCGCGGCGAAACCGTTCGACTGGAGGATGCCGACGGCAAAACGGTCGACTCCGTTTCCTACGCCGACGAGGGGGAGTGGGCCATCCGGCAGCGGAGCCAGCCCCATTACCAGCACCAGGGCTGGGATTGGCTGGCAGAACACGACGGCGGCGGACGGTCGCTCGAGCTGATCAACCCGGCCGTTGCCAACCAGCACGGGCAAAACTGGGCCGCCAGCACCGTGGCGGCGGGCACGCCGGGGGTGGCCAACTCGGTGTTCGATGCGGACGCGCCGCCGATGATTCTTGAGCTTCGCCACTCGCCGATCGTGCCGCGCTCCACGAGCCGGGTGCAGATCACCGCGAGGCTGGTCGATGAACAAAACGCCGGCGTGACGGCCGAGCTGTTTTACCGGCCGGACTCGGCGGAGACGTTTCAGTCGGCTCCCCTGCTCGATGACGGCGCGCACGGGGACGGCCTTGCCGAGGACGGGTTGTTTGGCCAATCCATCCCGGCGTTTCCGGATGGCACGGTCGTTGAGTTTTTTGTTCGCGCCCGGGATGAACAGAACCACGCGCGGAGCTACCCCGCCGTTTCCGTCCCGGAAAACGCGCGCCGCGCCAACCTGCTTTACCAGGTGGACGACGCGCCGGCGGACGACTCCCTCCCGTTTTACCGGATCATCATGACGCCGGCCGAACGGGATTACTTCCTCAAGATGGTGCGGAACCCCGTCGGCCGGTTCAGCGACGCGCGGATGAACGCCACGTTCGTCTCCCGGATGAGCGGCAGGGAGGAGATCCGCTACCTTGCCGACATCCGAAACCGCGGCAACGGCAGCCGGTGGAAGTCCCCGAACAACTACCGGGTCGACTTCCCCAGCGACACCCCGTGGCGCGGCGTGGAGAAACTGAACCTCAACGCGCAATACCCGCACATCCAGCTTCTCGGCAGCGCCCTGTGCCAACAGGCGGGGGTGTTGATGGCCCGCTCTCGGCTGGTTCGCGTCCGCCTGAACGGTGCCGACACCGCCGTGGCCGGCTACCCGATGTTCGGCCTGTACGCACACAACGACGTGGTGGACGGCGACTTCGCAGACCTGCACGGCCTCGGCCCGGTGAACATTTACCGCACCCTCCGCACCGGAACCATGGAGGCCGACTTCGCCTATCTCGGGGAGGAACCCGAGCCGTACCGGCAGGTTTATCACAAGGAAACCAACGCCGCCGAGGACGACTGGCGGGACTTGATCCGCCTCTGCCAATTGCTGACTGAAACGCCGGAGGACCAGTTTGTCGATTCCGTCGAGGGATCGATCAATGTGGACATCTGGCTGCGTTTCTTTGCCATCAACACGTTTTTCGACAACCGCGAAACCGGCTTGGGCAACGGCATCGGCGACGACTTCATCCATTTCGAGGACTTGTCCAGCAATCGTCATGTCCTGGTGCCGTACGACCTCGACACCATCCTCGGCCGGGGCGACACCCCCGGCAGCCCGACGGCGGGACTCTTCAAGGCTGCCGAGCCGGCCAACGCCAGCGGCCACCTGACCCAGCCGGCCCAAGTGGCCCGTTTCCTGAAACACCCGGCGTTTGTGCCCCGTTACTTTGCCGAGCTGCAGCAGCAGGCGGAAACCGTTTATTCGGAGGCCCAATTCCCGGCCTTTGTCGAACAGGTGTTGGGTGGCCGGGCGAATGCGTCGGAGATCGAGCGGTTGAACGCGTTTGTCGCCGACCGGCGCGAGTTCATCCTGTCGCAAATCCCACGCGTGTTGACCCTCTCAACCCGCCTGCCGGTCAAGCAGGGGCACCGCGTCTCCGAGACCGCACTCGTCACCCTCGAGGGCCGGGCGAACGCCCTGGCCACCCGCTTGGTCACGGTAAACGGCATCCCGGCCAACTGGTCGGCTTGGGAGGCGACTTGGAAAGCCGATGCCGTTGAACTGCAGTCGGGGTTGAATCACCTCTCCGTGAGAGCCTTCGATGCGAGCCATGCCGAGCTGGATCACCTCGAGTTCACGGTCTGGCACATGACCGGCTCGCACCAGCCGGTCGACGCGGACATCACGACCGACACGGTGCTGTCCGCCGCCGGCGGCCCGTGGTTGTTCCCCGGCGACACGGTGGTCCAAAATCAGGCCAAGCTCGCGATCGAGGCCGGGGCCATGGTCTATTTTGGAGAGGACGCCCAGCTTGAGGTTCGGGGCCGCCTGACGATCAGCGGCGAGCCGGACCGGCCAGCCACGCTAACCGTACCCCCCGGCACGGGCCACCGCTGGCGCGGCATCCGGTGGATCGGTTCGACCCAGCCCAACCGGCTGGCCCACGTGAACATTGCCTCCGTCGCGGCCGACACCCCCGCAGTGCAGGCCGACGGCTCACGGGTGGAGTTGTCCGGCGTTGCCTTCCGTGATCTGCTCGGCACAGCGATCCGGTTTTCCGACTCGGCGTTGGTGGCCACCGATTGTTCGTTCGAGACAGCCGCAACAGCCGCGCTGCCGGTCGTGACCGGCAGCGGTTTTTTCGGCGACACACCGATACTCTTTCGTGGCAATCACTTTGCCGCGAGCGATCGCCCAGCCCCGGTCTTTGTGTTCGACGGCCAAGGCCGACCCGGCGCTTGGCTGGAGCTGCGCGGCAACCGGTTTTCCGGGGGCACCCGGGAGGCGGTCGCGTTGTCCGGTTGCAACAGTTTCCTGTGGGAAAACCGGTTCCACAATTTCCGCCACCCGGAATCACCGGCCAAGCAGTCGGCGGTGGTTTCCATCAGCGGCACGCCGGGCGGCGCTTGGCCAAGCGCGGTGCTCGCCCGCAACCGGCTTGGCCAAGCGGACGTCGCGCTGCGGCTCGCCGGCCGCGTGTCGCTGGCGGCGCACGACAACCGGTTCTCCGACTGCGCCGCCGGCGTTGCCGAGTTTGTCGGCGTGCCCGGAGGCGGAAAAAACGAATGGACGAACAATCTGTTCGAGCGCTGCGCGGCGCTGTTCCTGCCGGGCGCGGACGGCGACGTCACGCACAGCCTGTTTGCCCAAACGCCGTTCCGGCCGGGCGACGGCAACATCGAGGCTCCCGCCACCGCCGCCACCGGGTTGGGGCGGCACGGCGGCGATATCGGCCCCGGAGGCGGCCGGCTCCTGCTCGGCGGCGTGCCGGTCTCGCCCACGCCCAACCGTGACGAGGCGCTCGCCGTCTGGGGGCCGGGCCTGTCGCATTACCGGTTCCGGCTGGACGGCGGAAAGTACGGTGAACCGAAACCGCTCTCCGAGCCGCTCGTTTTCTCCGTCGCGGCGGAGGGGCAACACACGCTCGAGGTCCTCGGGCGGGACGCCGCCGGGGAGTGGATGGCGTCGCCCCACATGCTGACGTGGACCGTCTCCGGCGAGGCCTCGCCGCTGCTAATCAGCGAGGTCGTGGCGGTGGGCGCCGACTGGGTCGAGATTCGAAACCGCAGCCGCTTCAGCGTGAACCTCTCCGGCATGAGCCTCTCGGACGACCCGGGCGATCCGGCGAAGTTCTTGTCCCCCGACGGGGGGGTACTCGGGCCCGGCGGCCGGCGGGTCGTCTCCGCCGTGAACCAAGAGGCGCCCGGCTGGAGCCTTGGCTTTTCGCTGGCTGACGGCGGCGAGTCGGTCGCGCTGTTCGACCTGCCGGCGCGGGGCGGCCGGCTGCTGGACGTGGTGGTGTTCGGCCCGCAGCTCTCCGGCCGCTCGATCGCCCGGCTGCCGGGGGGCTGGGGGCTGGCGCTGCCCACGCCGGGGCAGGCCAACCGCCCCGCCCCGGCCGGCCCGGCCTCGGCGCTCCGCATCAACGAGTGGCTGGCCAAGGGCGCCGGCCCCGGCAACGACGATTTCGTGGAGTTGTTCAACGGCTCTGCGCTGCCGGTGTCGCTGCGGGACGTGTCGCTGACCGACCGGCCCCTGCGGCGGACAACTCACCGGCTGTTCCCCGCGCTTGCCTTCGTCGGCGCCGGGGAGGCGGTGGCGTTCCGGGCCGGCGACGGGGCGCAGCGGCTTGGCTTTCAACTCTCCTCCGACCAGGGGCTGATCGCGCTGTTCAACGCCGACGGGGCGGTGATCGACCAGGTCTGGTACGCCCCGCAAACGCCGGGCGTGTCGATGGGTCGCGTGCCCGACGGCACCGCCGCGATCGAGGCGTTGCCGCTCCCCAGCCCCGGCTCGCTCAACCCGGCCAAGCCACTCATCCACCCGTTGCCTACCGAGATCACCCTCGTCGAGATGGCCGCCCGGTGGCGCTACCGTCAGGCCGACGCCGCGCCGCCGGCCGACTGGGCCAAGCCGGGCTTTGACGATGCCGCTTGGCCAAGCGGCCTGGCGCTGCTGGCCCAGGAATCCAGCCCGATGCCGGCCCCGGTGAACACGCCGCTCGCGCTTGGCCCGAGGACGTTTTATTTCCGCACACGGTTCAACTGGAGCAGCGACACCCCGCCAACCCGGCTGCAGCTTTCGGCAGTGGTCGATGACGGCGCGATTTTTTACCTCAACGGCAAAGAAGCGTTTCGCCTCGGCATGCCCCCGGGTGTCGCGCCGCACCACGGGATGCTGGCCGGGCGGAACATCATCGACGCCACGCTCGAGGGGCCGTTTGACCTCGACCCCGCGCTGCTCCAGCCGGGCGAAAACACGCTCGCCGCCGAGGTGCACCAAGTCAGCGGAAACAGCAGCGACATCGTGTACGGCCTGCGGCTCGAGGCCACCGCCGAGTCGTCTGGCGCCGCGCCGGGAGTCGTGATCAACGAGTTGCTGGCAGACAATCGCTCCCTCGCCGCGACCGGCGGCGGCTATCCCGACTGGGTGGAACTCTACAACCCGCACGCCGATCCCGTGGACCTGTCCGGCATCGGGCTGAGCGACTCGCCCGACTCGCCGCACCGCTACGTCTTCCCCGACGGCAGCGTGATCGCCGCCGGGGGCTATGCCGTGGTCGAGTGCAATCCCGGCCAGCCGGCCTCCGCCACCAACACCGGCTTTGGCCTCAAGGCCTCCGGCGACGCGCTGTACCTGCACGACGCGCGGGCGCGCGGCGGGGCGCTGCTCGACGGCATCGAGTACGGCCTCCAGGCCCCGGACCTGGCGCTGGGCCGCAACCCGTTGGCCCACTCGGAATGGGGGCCGGGCGAACCCACCCCGGGCGCGTCCAACAAGCCGCTTGCCACCGGCGACCCGGCCCAACTCCGAATCAACGAATGGATGGCCGACCCGGCCAACGGCGACGATTGGTTCGAGTTGTTCAACCCCACCGGCCGGCCCGTGGCCCTCGGGGGATTTGCCCTCTCCGACGATCCCGCCAACCCGGCGCTCCACCGGGTGCCGGCCCACAGTTTCATCGGCGGCGGTTTTTTCGCGCACCAAAAACTCATCGCCGACCGGCAAGCCGGGCGCGGCGCCGATCACGTCTCGTTCAAGCTCCGCGCCAGCGGCGAAAGCATCACCCTGCACGACGTGGACGGACGGCTGATCGACGAGGTGACGTTCGCCCGGCAGGCCGAGGGAGTCTCCGAGGGGCGCTTCCCCGACGGGACCGGCGCGATCGCCCGCTTCCCCGGCCTCGACACGCCCGGCACCCCCAACCGGCTCGACGCCAACCTCAACGGCCTGCCGGACGACTGGGAGCAAGCCCACGCCGTTGGCCCCGATGGCGCCCCGCTCGATCCCGACGGCGACGGCCTGACGAATCTCGCCGAGTATTACGCCGGCACCGACCCAACGGACGCCGCGAGCCACCTCGCCCTGGAATCGATCACCGTCACCGGCGACACCGTCCTCGTCCGGTTCATGGCATATGCCGGAATCGCCTATCGGCTGCAGGCCCGCGACGACTTGGCCAACGGCAATTGGCGCACCGTTGGCCGACTCGATCCAAGGCCAAGCGCCGGCCTCGTCAGCCTCCCCGAGTTCCGGCCCGGCCCGCGGACGGCCCGCTACTACCGCATCGAGGTTCGCGAGCCGTGATCAGCGGTCGCGCAGCAGCCACATTTTCAGCGTGCGGCTGACGAGCGCCGGCTTGTCGTGGTGCACGAAGTGGCCCGCGCCCGGGATCGTCACCAGCGTCAAGTCGCCGTCGAGCCACTCCCACGTGCGGTTGAGCGCGCCGTGCAGCAGCGCTTGGTCGTCCAGCCCGTGGATCAGCAGCACCGGCATTTTCAATCGGACCGGCCCGGAGGCATCCTCCTCGTACGGCGGCTTGGGGTAATTGCGTTTGTAATAATTGAGCATCGCCTCGAAGTCGGAACGCTTCATCGCCTCGATGTATTTCGCCCGCTTGGCCTCGCCCTTCACCCAGCCGGCCAAGCGCTCGGCGCTCAGCAGCTTGTGCGCGCCCGGCAGTTGAAACGCGCGCGCGTACTGGCTGTTGCGCTGCTGGGCCGGGTTGTTGGCCAGTTCGCGGTTCAGCCCTTTTGGATGCGGCAGGTTCAGCACGGCCAAGCGGTCGGTCATCTCCGGTTTTGTCATGGCAAACGTCCACGCCACCATCCCGCCCCAGTCGTGGCCGACGATCACCGCCTTCGTTTCGCCCACGTCGCGGATCACGGCCGCGACATCAGAGACCAGTCTCGGAATGGCATAATTTTCCAGCCCCTTCGGCTTGTCGCTGCGATTGTAGCCGCGTTGGTCGATCGCCACCACGCGGTGCGTCGATTGCAGCGCCTTGATTTGATCGTTCCATGAATACCAAAAATCCGGAAAGCCGTGAATCATCACGACCAGCGGCCCAGCCTCGCCAGCGGTGACGTAATGAATCTTCACCCCGTCATTGTCGGCGTAATGATGCGTGACAACCGCATCCTCGGCCTGGGCGGCGAACGCTGCGAATGAAAGGGCCGCAAACGCGGCGACCCGTCGGTAAATCGTTGTGAGTGACATGAGTTCAGGCAGGCTGTTTCCCCGCTTGGCTTGGGTCAAGGCATTTGCCGCTCCGCGCTTGGCCGACCTTGCAAAAGCGCCACAGTCGGCGACGATGGGTGGCAGATGAAATGCTGCCGCACAACCCTCCCACGACTTGGCCAAGCGGTCGCGCTGGGCTGTGGCGTGCTGCTCGCCGGCTGCGGCGCTGGGCCAAGCGGCGACGGGTTTGAGAGCGCCATTTTCTCCGAAGTCCGCGTGATCGGCGGCCGGGGGAATGCGCCGGGCCGGTTCGTCAAGCCGCGCTCGGTGGCGGTCGATCGCGCCGACAATGTTTACGTCTGCGACATGACCGGCCGCGTGCAGAAATTCGATCCCGAAGGCAATTACCTGCTGCAATGGCAGATGCCGGAGATCGAGCGCGGCCGGCCCAAGGGCATGGCGCTCGATCACGAGGGGAACATTGTCGTCGTCGAGCCGCACTATTCGCGGATCAATCACTTCACGCCGGAGGGCCGCCTGGTGTCGCAGTGGGGCCGGCACGGACGGGAACGGGGCGAGTTGTCGTTCCCGCGTGCGGTCGCGATCACGCCAGACGGCTCGGCGTTCGTCAGCGAGTTTCAGATTGTCGAGCGACTGCAAAAATTCGGCCTGGCCCGCGAGTCGGTGCGGGTCGAGATCCGCGGCGCAGGCCACGGGCCAAGCAAGTTCAATCGCGCCGAGGGGCTCTCGCTTGACGCCACCGGCAACCTGTACGTTGCCGACTCGTGCAACCACCGCGTGCAGGTGTTCGACGGCGACGGGATGTTCCTGCGCGAACACGGCGGCCCCGGCACGGCGCGCGGCGAGTTCAGCTACCCGTACGACGTGCGGGTGGACGAGCAGGGGCGGCAGTACGTCTGCGAGTTCGGCAACAGCCGCGTGACAGTGCTCGACGCGGACGACCGGGTGCTGGAAATCATCGGCAGCGCCGGGAGCGCCCCGGGCCGGTTCAACAATCCGTGGAGCCTCGCGCTCGACTCGCGCGGCAACCTGTACGTCGCCGATTCACAGAATCATCGCGTGCAAAAACTGATCCGCCACGAACCGGCAGCGGAGTTTCAAGTTTCAAGTTCGAAGTTTCAAGGTGAAGGAGCTACCCGCTCCCCCTTGGCCAAGCGGGGCTGGGAGGGCGCGGGAGGGGCAAGTTCCACCTTGCCCCATTTGATGTTTTGTTTGGGGCGAGGTGAAACCCGCCCCTTCCAAACGTTGGCCAAGCGCTCCCGTTAAATGAACTTTCAATTCACTCATCCCGTTTGGCTGCTGGCGTTGCCGGTGGCGCTGGGCTGGGTGACGTGGCTTGCGTGGAAGACCGATGTGCAAATTCAGGCGTGGCGCCGCTGGCTCGCGTACGGGCTGCGCGTGTTGGTGGTGGGCGCCGTGGTGCTGGCCCTCGCCGGTCTGCAGTGGAACAAACCGCAGGAGGGGATGAACGTCTATTTTCTGATCGACCGGTCGCAGAGTGTTCCCGCGCAGGAACAACAGGCCGCGCACGAGTTGCTGACGTCGGCCGAAAAAAAGCAACCGGACAAGGCCGGCCTGATGGTGTTCGGCACCGACGCCGGCATCGAGACGACCCTCACGCCGGTGGGTCTGCAGACGAACACCATCCAAACGGTCGTCGGCGAGGACCGCACCGACATCGCCGGGGCGATTCGCCTCGGCACGGCGGCGTTCCCGGAGACCGGCCAAAAGCGGCTCGTGCTTTTCTCCGACGGCAACGAAAACATCGGCGACGCCGTGCAGGCGGTGATGGCGGCCAAGCCGCTGGACGTGTCGGTGGACGTGGTGCCGCTGGGCACGCAGGGCGGCGGCGACGTCTCGGTGCAGCGCCTGGCCGTGCCTGGCATGGTGAAGAAGGGCCAGCCGTTCGACGCCCGGATTTTTGCGCTGTCGGACCGCGAGCAACCGGCCAAGGTGCGGCTCTTCCGCAACGACCAGTTGCTCGGCGAACAGGCGGTGCGCCTGGCCAAGGGCAAAAACCTGTTCCGTTTCCCGCAGTCGCTTGGCCAAGCGGGGTTTTATTCGTACGAGGTGCAGATTGATGCCGACGGCGACCGCATCCCGCAAAACAACCGCGCCTCCGGCTTCGCCAACGTGCGCGGCGAGCCGCGTGTGTTGATCATCTCGTCCGACCCCGGGCGCGACGCACCGCTGGCCAACGCCCTGCGCGGCGCGAACCTCGAGGTGGAACTGGGCGACCTCTCCGCGCTGCCCGGCTCGCTGGCCGGTCTGCAGGCGTTCGACTCGATTTTTCTCAGCAACGTCAATGCCGGCGACTTGGGCCGCGATGCGATGCTGCGGCTCGAGAGCGCGGTGCGCGACTTCGGCGTGGGGCTGGTCTGCATCGGCGGCGACCAGGCGTTCGCGGCGGGCGGCTATCGCAACACGCCGCTCGAGCGCGCGCTGCCGGTGAGCATGGAGTTGAGCAGCAAAAAAGTCCTGCCGCCGGGCGCGCTGGTGCTGGTGATGCACGGGATGGAGTTTAACAACGGCAACCAGGTCGCCCGCCAATGCGCCGTCGGCGTGCTCGACGCGATGGGGCCAAACGACGAGCTCGGTGTCGTGCTGTGGGACGGACAGGATCGCTGGCATTTTCCGCTGACGAAGGTCGGCGACAAGCAGGAGTTGGGTCGGCAAATCATGGGCATGAACCAAGGCGACCTGCCGTCGTTTCAAAACGTGATGACGATGGGTTTTCAGGGGCTTCAGAAATCGACCGCCAGCATCAAGCATATGATCCTGTTCAGCGACGGCGATCCCGGTGCGCCCAGCGACGAGTTGATGGCGAATTTCCGCAACGAAAAAATTACCGTCAGCACCGTGCTCATCGCCGGGCATGCCGGGCCGGACACGATGATCGAGATCGCCGAGAAGGGCGACGGGCGGTTTTACAACATCACCAACCCGGCGCAGTTGCCACAGATTTTCCTCAAGGAAACCGCCGTCATCCTGAAGAGCGCCATTTACGAGGAGCCGTTCACGCCGCAACAGGTTGCCACCAGCGAGGCGCTCACCGGCTTCGCGGCGGGCGGCTACCCGGCGCTCCTTGGCTACGTGGCCACCAGCGAAAAACCGCGAGCCGAGACGCCGCTGCTCACCGCACAGGGCGACCCGCTGCTGGCGCATTGGCAGTACGGCTTGGGCCGCGCGGTGGCGTTCACCTCCGACGCCCGCGCCAAGTGGGGCAGCCTATGGATCGGCTGGGCGCGTTACCGGACGTTTTGGTCGCAGTTGGCCAACTGGAGCTTGCGCCGCGTCGAGACCGGCGACCTCGACGCCCAAGTCGCCATCGAGCACGGCAGCGGCCTCATCAGCGTCGAGGCGATGGATGCCGGCGGCAACTACCGCAACTTCCTCGACCTGCAAGCCGCCGTCGTCGGCCCCAAAGGCGAACGCGAGCTGGTCCCGCTCAAGCAGACCGCCGCCGGCCACTACGAGGCGGCGTTCGAGACTCGCGAAACCGGCGCCTACCTTGTGCACCTACGCGAGTTGGAAAACGGCGAACTGCGCTCGTCGCAGGTCATCGGCGCGAACCTCGACCACTCCCCGGAGTTCGCCGAGTCGCGCCCGAACCTCGCTCGGCTCGAGCGCCTGGCGGAGGTCGGCGGCGGCAAGCTGCTCAGCCGCGACTTCGCCGCCGACAACCCGTTCGAGCGCGACCGGCGCAAGACGTTACAGCCGGTCGATCTTTGGGAGTGGCTGCTCAAGTTCGCCGTCATCCTGTTCCCGATCGACGTCGGCGTGCGCCGCATCCAGCTCGACTGGGAGGAATGGCGCAAGGCCACCGCCCACCTCCGGCGGCTGCTCTTTTTCTGGCGGCGCAAAGAGCGGCAAACACGCACCGACGAGTCGCTCGCCTCGCTCCTGGCCAAGCGCGACAAAGCCCGGCAAACATTCCAGCGCGACAAGCCAAGCGCGCCCGATCCGCGCCTGTTCCAGCCGGAGCAAACAGCGACGGAAGTTGCCGCCAAGCCAAGCGCGGTCGCCGAGGCCAAGCCGGAGGAGCCAGGCCAAGCGGACGAGGAAGACTCCACCACTAGCCGCCTGCTCGCGGCCAAGCGCAAGGCGCGCCGCCGTAAAAAATAACCATGCCACTGTCGAACCGATCGTTGCGGCGCGGCTGGCTTTGCCTCCTGTTTTTTGCCGCTGCAATTTCCTCCCCGGCGGAAGTGCTCATCAACGAGATTCACTACCACCCCGCCAACGAGTCGGTGAACGAGGAGTTCATCGAGCTTTGGAATTTCGGCAGCGAGCCGGTCTCGCTCGACGGCTGGCAGCTCAGCGCCGGCGTCCGGTTCACCTTCGGCAAACTCACCCTGCCACCCGATCGCGGATTGGTCGTCGCGGCCAACACGGCGCGGTTCGCCGAGCTGCATCCCAACGTAAAAAATGTCACCGGCAACTGGCTTGGCCAACTTGCCAACAACGGCGAAACCATCCGGCTCATCGACGCCGCCGGCAAAACGGCGGACAAGGTGCGCTACGCCACCGAGGGCGACTGGGCGCAGCGCGTTCGCGGCCCGCTGCACGGCGGCCATCGCGGCTGGACCTGGCACGCATCGCACGATGGCGGCGGCCATTCGCTCGAGCTGATGCAACCCGGTTTGTCCAATAACCACGGGCAAAACTGGCGCGCCAGCTTGGCCAAGCGCGGAACGCCCGGGCGAGCCAACTCCACCAAAACCGCCAACCTGCCGCCGATGATTCTCGACGTGACTCACTCGCCCGCTGTGTCATAACTCTATGAAAATGTCCTCTTTTGAACTCGCTTAAAATGTCCTCATGG